>Ga0070741_10002019_pt1 | contig 56934 bp, 58 predicted proteins | sample Coa_R1_4_FD_66440 | JGI IMG/M metagenome (GOLD analysis project Ga0070741, IMG submission 66440) | Surface soil microbial communities from Centralia Pennsylvania, which are recovering from an underground coalmine fire - Coalmine... | ecosystem: Environmental > Terrestrial > Soil > Unclassified ... | reverse complement strand
GAGGCAGGCTGGGCGGGTGCGGCCGTCATCGGGGCCGGGGCAGCCGCTGCAGCTGGTTTTCTTGCAGCCGGCTTCTTGGCCGGGGGTTTCTTGGTTGCCTTAGGTGGTGGCGGGGCTGGTGTGAGTTCGACGACAACCGGGTTGGGACCAAACCGGGGTGGTTCACCTGTCTCCTGAATTGTGTCGAGCTTCTCCGACGCCGGCATATAGCCGGTCAGCGTGAACGTCACGGTTAGCGGCGCATCGACCGGTAAAGCAAGCGAGCAGGGCGTACGGCAGGTTTGGCCGTTGGACGCCTTTGCTTCGGCACCCGGCGGTTCGGATTCAAAGCTGACCGTGTCCAGTGTTGGTCCAGGCTTGAATGCGCTAAGATTCATCCAGTCGGATGTCGAGGAACATGCCGCGAGCGCAAGAGCTCCGCCAGCAATCACAAAAACTCGGTACATCATGTTAACCGTCCCACTCGAGCGGCCTTTGGGCCGCTCGCCCCCCACAAGGATACGGATGCACGCATACAGGTGCAACCTGCTGGCCCCGGTAAACCTTAGCATATTAACCGAAGACCGAAACCAGCGCGTCAAACGAACGAAATCGCGGCAATTGCGCTCGGTAGGTCGGAAAAGCGGCCGATAATCTGATCTGGGCAAAATTCCGCAATCGGCCGATCGCTATAGCCGAATTCGACGGCGACGATTGGAATCCCGGCCGCGCGGGCAGTCCGGATATCGGTGACCGAGTCACCGATCATCACCGCCTTGCTCGGTATTCCTCCAGCCGCCCTTAACGTGCGCCGCAGGATTTCGGGATCGGGTTTCTGAATGCCGAAGGTATCCTGTCCGCATATCGCGACAAAGCGGTCGGCGAGCCCTAATTTTTCAAGCAACTGGACGGACAACGCCTCAAGCTTGTTCGTGCAAACGGCGAACTGGAATCCCCTTGCTGAAAGCACGTCCAGGGCGTCGGTAAGGCCGGGAAAAGGCCGGGATCGGTCGGCAAGATGCTCGGAATAATGGGCAATGAAGTCCGAGAAAAGCTGCTCGCGTCGCTCGGGGGAAAGAACGTGGCCGTTGGCGTCAAGTCCACGCGCGATCATTGCCCTGGCGCCACCGCCAACAAAATTCCGTGCGTCCTCAAAGCGCACCGGTGTGAAGCCCTCCCGCTCGAAAATCACGTTCAGCGTGCCGACGAGGTCGGGCGCCGTATCGACGAGAGTGCCGTCAAGATCAAAGACGATGGTGGGCGCGGACATGGAAGGATCGCTAGCCTTCGTTCCGAGGCGTTGCAAGGCCAATTTATCTTTTGGTTATTTGACAATTTTCGGCTGTTCATATCGGTGGTTCAAGGCTAGATAGTCGCGGCTCCATAACTATCAATCGATACTTGACGGCTGCTCGTGCTGATGAACACCAACGCCCATAAGCGCGCAGCCGCGGCTCGTGCGGTCGAGTTCGTGCGTCCCGGCATGCGAATTGGGCTCGGGACAGGTTCGACCGCGAAACATTTCGTCGAGCTGGTTGGTGAACGGGTCCGGGCCGGGCTCGACATTGTCGCGGTACCGACATCAGAAGCAACTTTAGCCGATGCAAAAAGGTGTGGCATTGCGCTGACCACGCTGGATGAGACGCCCCTGCTTGACCTGACGGTAGATGGCGCCGACGAAATCGCGCCCGACTTATCGTTGATAAAGGGAGGCGGCGGGGCCTTGCTACGCGAAAAGATCGTTGCCGCAGCTTCCGGTCGAATGATCGTCATCGCGGACGAGAGCAAGTGCGTCGACGCGCTCGGTCGATTTCCGTTGCCGATCGAGGTTGTTTCGTTCGGAGTTGCGGCCATCCGGCGTTCTATCGAGACGGCGATAAAGCGCGTACAGAAAGCCGGTTCGCTGACACTGCGACGCGGCAAAAACGGCCATCCTTTCGTCACGGACGGGGGGCACTGGATCATCGATGCAGCGCTCGATCGGATTGACGACCCCGCCGCTTTAGCGCATGCGCTTGCGGACGTACCTGGGGTCGTGGAGCACGGTCTCTTTATTGGCCTTGCGAACATGGCCATTATTGGCGGCCCGAATGGCGTCAAGATAATCGAAAAGTCCTGATTTCTCGAGCGAGATGGAGTTTCCAAGATGAGTGCTGTTGAGGCCGTTAAGAGAACCGTCAGGTGGGTTATGGTCGGCGCGATCGTGGCGACGTGCGGTCCTTTGGCGAATGCGCAGCAGCCTTCAGCTGCCGCCATGTCAAACGCCAGGGAGCTGATCGCGATCACGGGAGCGACGACGCTGTTCAGCCCGCTGATTGCCGGGGTTGTCGAGCAGGCAAAAGTTTTATTCCTGCAGCAGAATCCTGCGTTGGCCAAAGATCTTAACGATATCGCTACGCAAATGCGAACAAGCTTGCAGCCGCGATTCAGCGAACTGACCGACGAAGTAGCGCGTCTTTATGCGGCGAACTTCAGCGAACAGGAGCTGAAGGACATACTTGCGTTTTACAAAAGCAATGCTGGCAAGAAACTCCTGGCTGAACAGCCAAAGATAGTCGATACGAGCATGAAATTTGCGCAAGACTGGGCCAACAAGCTTTCCGACCAGGTGATCGCAAGGATGCGTGACGAATTGAAAAAGCGGGGGCACGCACTCTGACATTCATTCGTACCGGGGCAGGTCGATACAACCGACCTTGACGAGCGCTGGCAATAAGTGATGGCGGATCGCGACGTCGACCTTTTCGTTATCGGAGCTGGATCCGCGGGCGTCCGCGCGGCGCGTGTTGCTGCCAGTCATGGCGCGCGCGTGATGGTTGCTGAAGAATATCGCGTCGGCGGGACCTGTGTTATTCGCGGCTGCGTGCCAAAAAAGCTTCTTGTGTACGCGTCGCGGTTTTCCGAGGAGTTTGATGAGGCCGCGGGCTACGGCTGGACCATCTCCGGGCGGACGTTCGATTGGCCGACTTTGATCGCCAACAAGGACCGTGAGATCGCGCGTTTGGAGGCCGCATATACCGCAACCCTCGAGCGCCACAATGTCGCGATAGTGAAATCGCGTGCTGTTTTCGAGGATGCCCACACGGTGCGTCTTGCAAATGCCATGCGCATTCGGGCGGGCACAATTCTGATTGCTACAGGCGCGCGGCCGAATTTCGGACCTGAAATTCCCGGTCTTGAGCATGTCATTTCCTCGAATGAGGCGTTTCATTTGCGTGAGCTTCCGCGCCGCATCGTGATCCAGGGCGGCGGCTATATTGCCGTCGAGTTTGCGTGCATTTTTGCCGGACTGGGCAGCAAGGTGACGCTTGTCTATCGCGGCGAGAATATCCTTCGAGGATTTGACGATGATGTGCGCGAACATTTGCGTAACGAGATGCGCGGCCGCGGCATTACGGTGACCTGCGGCCATACCGTTACTGCGGTGCAAAGATCGGGGGGCGAATTTGTCGTGCGTCTGTCCGACAACAGCGAGGTCAAGTCGGACAAAGTGATGTTTGCGATCGGCCGCCGACCGAATGTGGCTAACCTCGGAATCGAACCTCTGAAAATCCGGATTCATGAGCACGGGGGCATCGAGGTTGACGAATTTTCGCGCACCTCGGTCGCCAATATTTTTGCCGTCGGTGACGTGACAAATCGTGTCAATCTGACGCCGGTGGCGATCCGGGAAGGCCATGCATTTGCGGACACTGTTTTCGGCGGCAAGCCGACGCCGGTGGATCACAGCAACGTACCGACGGCTGTATTTTCCGAGCCGGAGGTGGGTGTTGTTGGTCTGACCGAAGCCCAGGCGCGTGATCGTCTGGCGAAGCTTGACGTCTACAAGACAACTTTCCGGCCGTTGAAGTCGACACTATCCGGACGCGACACGCGGGTGTTCATGAAGCTTCTGGTCGATGCCACGACCGATCGTGTCGTCGGTTGCCACATCGTCGGGCCCGATGCCGGCGAATTGATCCAGATCGTCGGAGTGGCCGTGAAGATGGGTGCAACCAAAGCCGATTTTGACGCCACGATGGCCGTACATCCGACCGCGGCCGAAGAGCTTGTCACCATGCGTGAAAAGGCCGCCAGCTACGGTCGGCATGCTGCGGAATAGCGTTTAACTAACCGAATTATATCGAAGAACTGGCCACCAGCGGGCGCTGTCGTGTATAAGCCGCCCCAAATGCTGGAGTAATGCGTAATGGCGGAACGTTGGACGCCCGACAGCTGGCGGAAGAAACCTGCCCAGCAGATGCCGGACTACCCGGATCGGCAGGCTTTGGCCGATGTTGAAAAGCAACTTGCGACATTTCCGCCTCTGGTCTTCGCAGGCGAGGCACGCAATCTGAAAAGGCAATTGGCCCGGGTTGCCAACGGCCAGGCTTTCCTTCTGCAAGGCGGTGACTGTGCGGAGAGCTTTGCCGAGCACGGCGCAAACAACATCCGCGACTTCTTCAGGATGTTCCTGCAGATGGCGGTCGTGCTGACGTACGCAGCGGCGTCACCGATCGTAAAGGTCGGCCGTATTGCCGGCCAGTTTGCCAAACCGCGGTCCTCGCCAACCGAGAAACGCGACGGCAAGGAACTGCCAAGCTATCGCGGCGATATCATCAACGATTATGCCTTCACCGAGCAGGCACGTCGTCCCGATCCGCGACGTCAGATCGAAGCGTACCGACAATCAGCCGCGACGTTGAACTTGCTTCGCGCCTTTGCGCAAGGCGGGTACGCCAATCTGGCGAGCGTTCGTCAGTGGATGCTCGGATTTGTAAAAGACAGTCCGCAATCGCGGCGCTACGTGGAACTTGCAGACCGCATCTCAGAGGCGCTTGGTTTTATGCAAGCGTGCGGTCTCGACCTTGAAGGCCATCCCGAGCTGCGGACGACCGATTTCTATACGAGTCACGAAGCCTTGTTGCTTGGCTTTGAGGAAGCGCTCACGCGTGTCGATTCGACCACAGGCGACTGGTATGCGACATCCGGCCACATGCTCTGGGTCGGCGACCGTACGCGGCAGCATGACCACGCGCATATCGAATACGTGCGGGGAATTAAAAACCCGGTCGGGTTGAAATGCGGCCCGTCCCTCAAGCCCGACGACCTTCTGCGGCTTATTGACATCCTCAATCCGGATAACGAGGCCGGCCGGTTGACGCTGATTGGCCGCTTCGGCGCTGACAAAGTCGGCGAACTGCTGCCGCCGCTTGTCCGTGCGGTGAAGCGTGAGGGTCGCGTCGTATTGTGGTCGTGCGATCCAATGCACGGGAATACAATTACGTCCGCGACCGGGTATAAAACACGTCCTTTCGAACTTATTCTGAAGGAGGTTCGCGGCTTTTTCGAAGTGCACCAGGCCGAAGGCACCTATGCCGGCGGAGTCCACCTGGAAATGACCGGCCAGAACGTCACGGAGTGCACTGGTGGTGCGCGCGCAATCACTGAGGCCGATCTCAATGACCGTTATCACACAGTCTGCGATCCGCGGCTCAACGCCGAGCAGGCGATCGACCTTGCCTTCCTGCTTGCTGAACTGCTCAAGAAGGAACGGTCAACAACGGCCAAGGTGATGCCTGCAGCGGCAGGGCTTTAGCCGAGCCAGGTGCAAGCAGATGCCGATGCGGTCAGGAACCATCAAGGTAAACAATTTCCGCTTATTCATTCTTTAAGAACGTGCCGCGTTTCTGAATCGAGTCGGTAAAATTGTAACCGGTGCGAAAACTATTCGACCGAAAAGTCGTCTCCGACAAAGGTCGGGGACGTCATGTTCAGCGAAAAAATATTGCGACTGGCTATCGGCTTGATCTGGCTTGGTGTGCCGGCGGGCACCGCCGCGAGCGCGAATCCATTCATCATAGAGAAGGATCCGACGGAATTTACATCGTCATTCGCCGCTCGCTACTGGTACGGCTTCGGCAGCACGAGCAAGACTCTCTATGGTTTCACGCGCGACGAACTCGTTTCACGGCTCAGTTACACGGGCCTCCATTCGCATTCGCTCGAAATTTTTTCGCGTGTCGACCATGGCAGCACCGGACTGTTCTGGAAAGGCTATGCAGGTGGAGGGCTACTGACGGGCGGGACCCTGCAGGACGAAGATTTTCCGCCGTTCATCGCGCCATATTCCAGCACGGACAGCACGCTGAAGAATCAGGCCATCGGCTACATCAGCGTCGATTTCGGCGGCGCGCTCCTGCGTGGCTCGGATTTCCGCATCGACGGATTCATTGGGTACCATTATCTGCATCAGCGTCTGAAAGCCTTTGGTTGCCGGCAGACCGCAGGCAACCCCCTTATTTGCGAGGGAGGCATACCGGACAGCGTTGCGGTCATTGTCGAAGACGATACCTGGCAGGCATTGCGTCTCGGCCTGAACGCAGATCTTCCCCTGTTCGACCGGTGGCGTCTCAACCTTGAAGCGGCTTACCTGCCTTACGTCTGGTTCTCCGGGACCGACAGCCATCTATTGCGGCCGGATTTGCCGGTGCCCGTTGTGGAAGACGGTCATCGTCGAGGCTATCAGCTCGAGGCGATGCTCTCGTATAAATGGGACAACGCAATCAGCTTCGGCGTCGGTGGTCGCTACTGGCACATGGAAAGCAGGGGAGCCGCGCATTTCGAAGATCTTGGCGGTGTGCCTCAACCCCTCGACTTCAAAGCCACTATCTACGGCGTCTTCGTGCAGGGTACGTATCGTTTCGGGCCCTTCTGACGTGCTCCGGTTCTGTGCTGGTCGGCCATGCGGGAACCCCCATTGCGAGGTTGGACATCAAGGCGCTAGAGCATGGCCATGGGCGTTCGACCTGCTGAAAAGCTCTCCATCGCCGTCGCGCAGCTAAACTCGACCGTCGGCGATATCGCGGGCAATGTCGAAAGGGTGCGCAGCGCGCGTGCGACCGCGGCGGCTCAGGGTGCAGATCTGGTCGTTTTTCCGGAACTGTTTATCGCCGGGTATCCGCCTGAGGATCTTGTCCTAAAGCCTGCATTTCAGGCCGCCTGCCGCTCCGCGGTCGAAACGCTCGCAAGGGAAAGCGCAGCAGATGGTCCAGCCCTCATGGTGGGTACGCCTTGGGTCGATGGCGGCAAGCTGTACAACGCGGTTGCGCTGCTTGATCGTGGAGTGATCGCGGCGCTGCGCTACAAGGTTGATCTACCGAACTACGGTGTGTTCGACGAAAAGCGCGTATTTGCTGCAGGGCCTATGCCGGGTCCGGTGAGTTTCCGCGGCATTCGTTTGGGTGTGCCAATTTGCGAAGACATCTGGGGAACCGAAGTCGTCGAATGTCTGGCGGAAACCGGTGCCGAAATGTTGGTCGTACCCAACGGCTCTCCCTACTGGAGACAAAAGGGCGATGTACGGATCAACATCGCGGTGGCGCGTGTCACCGAACAGGGCCTTCCGACGATTTACGTCAATCAGGTTGGTGGCCAGGACGAATTGGTCTTTGATGGCGTTTCCTTCGGCTTGCATGCTGACTGCTCTCTTGCGTTCCAGCTTGCGGCATTCCAGGAAGCCGTGGTGACCACGCAATGGGTTCGCCGTGGCGGAACCTGGCGGTGCGAAGACGGTCCACTCTTGGCAAGCGTCGAGGCTGATCGTGCCGACTACAGTGCATGCGTTCTCGGTCTGCGTGACTACGTCAGCAAGAATGGATTCCCTGGGGTTGTCCTGGGCCTTTCTGGCGGCATTGATTCTGCGTTATGCGCGGTTATGGCCGTGGATGCACTGGGCCCGGAGCGCGTGCGCTGCGTAATGTTGCCGTACAAATTTACGTCGCGTGAATCACTGGCCGATGCGGCGGAATGCGCAAAGGCACTTGGCGTCCGTTACGAAATTTTGCCGATTGCGGCGGCCGTGGAGGGTTTTGAGGCGGCACTCGCCCCGACCTTTTCCGGTCTGGCCCGTGATGTCACCGAGGAGAACCTGCAAGCACGCGCACGCGGCACGATACTCATGGCGATTTCGAACAAGTTCAATCTCATGGTGGTAACCACGGGCAACAAGTCGGAGATGTCCGTTGGCTATGCCACGCTCTACGGTGATATGAACGGCGGCTTCAATCCGATCAAGGATATCTACAAGACGGAGGTTTTTCGTCTTGCACGGTTGCGTAATGAATGGAAACCGGACGGAGCCAAGGGGCCCGATGGCCCGGTTATTCCGACCGATATCATTAACCGGCCGCCGACGGCAGAGTTAAGAGAAAACCAAAAGGACGAGGACTCGCTGCCGCCGTACGCGGTGCTTGATCCGATACTCGAGCGGCTTGTCGAACGCGAGGAACCAATCTCTGCGATTGTTGCCGCAGGCTTTGACCGCGATACAGTGATGCGCGTCGACCGCATGATCAATCTCGCCGAATACAAGCGGCGTCAGGCAGCGCCTGGCGTAAAGGTTACGCTGAAGAATTTCGGTCGTGACAGGCGATATCCCATTACTAATCGCTTCCGTGATTCGGGCGCGCCGATGCCTGCGCCGGATGTCTCGCTGATCGTGGGAAAGCCGACCAAATCGGAGGCATTTGATTTCTGACCTAACCGACCGGTCAGCGTGCCGGGAGAAACGTCGGTCCGACTGTACGTACCTTGCGTTTGGCAGGGTCAGCTTCAGTGAGCGTATCTTCGCGGTGCGTCTGCTGTGCGGGTGTATTCACCGGGGCTGCGCCTCGCGGTTCCGGGCGGGCGGCTTTCCCGTCGGGATTCATTCGTGGCTGTGACAGCTGCTTGGCATTCTGCTCTGTGACGACAACGTCACCGGGGACCACCGTGTCATCGGGACCGACCGACTTGAGCGTCTGTGCCCAACTCTCTCCCGGGCGCCGGCAACTGCAGGCGGGATTTAGCGCTTTGCGATACTGGAACGCCGTTGGAAGCTCCGTGTAGAGCCGTCCATTCAGCGAAACTGCCTGCGCCATTTCCTCGCCCGGGTTGTGATAGCTGTAGAGCGCGACCTCTGCTGCCGGGCACATGCGCTGGCAGGCCAGTTCATCGTCGCGGAAACGGTCCGGTGAGGTCGAATAGGATATCGGGAAGTAGAAACCGTCACAGGTCCGCACGCAAACCGTTCGGAACGTCCCGCCCATGGGACCTATCGGCGTAGAGAAAATGCCACTGTTGCTGTTGTTACCGCCGAACAGTCGCTCGAGAAAATTTCCCTGCTGACCGGCAATTGCCGCGGAGCGGTATTGTGATCCGCATCCGTTATCTCCGAGTGCGATAAGCAAGGCCTGGCGTTGAGCAGCGCGCTCGGCGGTTCCGCCGTTGAGTTGCTCGAGCTGATTGCGCATGCGCTCAAGCGCCAGACGCTGCTGATCGATTTGCCGGTTGATGCCGCTGCATTGCGGAGGAGGGCTGCTGAAGATGGAGAAAAAGCCCGAAGTTTGGCAACCGATGTGCCGCGATTGCGCTACGAGCCGGTCGACTTCCATTTGCTGACGCGTGACCATCTCTTCCGTTCGTCGAATCTGGTCTGCGCGCGCGGGATCGGCGTTGCCCCGGTCCACCGAGGCTAATTGTGCCTCAAGTCTTTGACACATCGGGTTCGCCGGCTGGGCGTTGGCTGCGGACAGGCCAAATAAAGCCGCGGTTGCGGCAGCAGCGAACATACGGAAGGGTCCCCTCATGTCTCGTACTCTAGTCCGAAAATCGCACCGGGGCGAGCCTTCCGTTAGTGTGCGCGCGCGACCTCCGAACGGAGATTCCAGAGCACTCCGGAAACGATGATTAGTGCGCCCAACAGGACGAATATATCCAGTCTCTCGTCGTAAAACGCCCATCCAACCACAGCGATCAGTGGAATACGCATAAAGTCCAATGGCACGACGAGCGTGGCATCGCCCGAGCGGAACGCGTTGCTCAGACAGTAATGCGAGGTGAGGCCTGCGACACCCACTCCGAGCATCGGAAGAATGTGTTGTGGCGCAAGGCGTGTGAACACGGCAGGGTCGCTACCGACAAGGGATAGCGGAAACTGAATAACGGCCATCCAGAATACGATGCCGAAGGTCGTTTCCGTCATCGTCAGCTGCTTGGTGGTGATCATCGTGATGGCGTAACCAAACGCCGCGAGCAGAACCAGGATTGTCGCCGGGTTGAAATCGGCAATTCCCGGACGAAGGATAACCAGTACGCCGACAAGGCCGAGAACGACCACCCCGATGCGGCTCGGCGTCAGACGTTCGTGCAAGAACCAGACAGCAAGCAGTGCTGTCCAGGCCGGCATCGTGAATTCAAGCGCGAAGACCACGGCAAGGGGCAGCAGGGTCAGGCTTAACGCCCATGAAAATTGCGACGCGTAGTGTATGGCGTTTCGGAAGACGTTAAGTCCCATGCGGCGCGGACGCGCGTAGTCACGAAGATCCTTGCGCAAGAGAAGCAGAAACCCCAGGACCAGCAGGGCGACGCCGCTGCGGATCGCCAGGATCTCAAAGATGCTCAGCCCGCCGCGGGACAATTCGCGAATTGAGACTGCCATCACTGAGAATGAAAGCAGTGCGCCGATCATCCAGAGGACGACGCGTACGATTTTTCCTATGTTCACGCGAAATGCTGCTGAATCTGGCGGGAGGGTGGTTCGTGAAGGCCCGTTGTCTAGCAGGTAACCAGGTCCGCGTCACTCGGCGTCAGGCTGGTTTTCCGGCCGCGCCTTGTCGAAGGCCGGAAGCTTCAGGCAGGCCGTCTCTGCCGCCACAATTTTCGGAAATTTATCGAGCGGGACTTTGAAGCGACGGGCGTTTGCGACCTGGGGCACCAGGCAGACGTCCGCGAGCGTTACAGAAGTCCCAAACGCATAAGGACCGGGGCCGAGCATGGTCTCGAGCGCGGTAAAGCCTTCGACGATCCAGTGATGATACCAGGCGTCGATGTCGGCCTGCTCGTGCTTGAGCTGCCGCTTGAGATACTGCAGCGCAATCAGATTGTTCAGGGGATGGATATCGCAGGCGATCAGCTGCGCTGCTGCGCGGACCTTCGCGCGCGCGAACGCATCCGTCGGCAGCAGTGGTGGCTCCCGATGCGTCTCATCGAGGTATTCGATGATCGCCAGGGACTGAGTCAGGATTTTTCCCCCTGATATTTCGAGTGATGGCACCCGCGCCTGGGGATTGATTGCGCGGTACCCGGGCGCGTGCTGCCGCCCTCCGTCTTTTGTCAGATGAACAGGCACCATCTCGTAGGACAGCCCCTTGAGATTGAGGGCAATGCGAACGCGATAGGCGGCTGAGGACCGAAAATACGAATAGAGTTTCACGAAGCGGCTCCGGCTGGCATCGGGGTTAATCTAACGAGGCTGAAGGCCCTTGGCGATATATTCCCGGGTGCGAAAATAATTTCAAAAATGGCCGAAGTGATCTTGGGAAATCTCCCAACAGAGGATGTAATTTCAGCCATTGCTCCCGGCGCCGTGTGCTATCCTGAATAACCTGCCCGGACGAGGCAGGATCAGATGTTGAGGAAAACACGAGGATGGCCATGTTGAAACTTGAACAGCATAACGATCAGGCCGCGCTCGTTGCGCGCCTGTTCATGTCGTCGCTTTTCGTTCTCTATGGTTATTTCAAGCTGACCGGCTTTGCGGGGACGGTCGCCTATATGGCCAGGCAAGGTCTGCCGGCACCGACGTTGTTCGCCGCACTCGCGGTCATTATTGAACTTGGCGGCGGCCTGCTGATCCTGTTCGGGTACCAGACGCGCTTGGTTGCGCTTGGCTGCGCGATCTATGTGCTGGTCGCCGCACTGATCGCCCATCGTAACTTTGGTGACGGCAATCAGCTGTCGCATTTCATGAAAAACATGGCGTTAGTCGGCGGTTTCCTCGCGTTGATGGCGGTTGGGCCGGGACCTTATTCGATTGACGGCCGCAAGACGTAACGTGCGGCGAGAGGCCTTTCAACGCAGGCAGACGATCGCGACGACGTTGCACCTGTTGTTTGCGCAGCTGTCCGGGGCAACTTTCGCGGTTGCTCCGCCGAGATCGTCCTGCTCGATGCGGTGGTAAGAGGCCGCCGCCGCAAAGGCCTGCATCCTGCAGTAGGCGTTGGCCGCCGCCGATCCGCACTTTTCTCCTGCGGCCAGACAGCGGTCGATGCCATACCCGTCCGCATCATTGGCGAGCAGGAACTGTCGTTCTTCGGCGCTGGAATGGCTGATGAGGGCGATACAAAGAATGGCAGCGAGGCTGATCAGGATTACGCGCATGAACTTGCCCGGAGCGACGCAGTGGCTGCGCCGATGCGGAAAATGCGATTCAAATCGTTAATCGGCGATTAATCTAACGCGGCCCCCGGTCATCGATTTTTTCCCGTGTTTTTCGCGGGTTGCACCCGGCGCTTGACGGCGGGCGTTCGACAAATCATTGTGCCGCCATGAACGGCCTTAACCATATCTGCGGCATTTGCCCGGAGATTATTCGCTAGCGCGCCACGCTGGCTGCGGCCGTCTTTTCTCAGGATCGAGATAGCACGACGCCCGGCCAGCGGGGCCGACGGGTGTCAACTGCTATGGAACTTAGGCTCCACGACACATTGACTCGCTCGAAGCGAACATTCGCTCCGATCGATCCTGCGCGCGTGCGCATGTATGTGTGCGGGCCGACCGTCTACGATTTTGCCCATATCGGCAATGCGCGGCCGGTCATCGTTTTTGACGTGCTCTTCCGCCTGCTGCGCCACGTCTATGGCGAAAAGCACGTCACTTATGTGCGCAATATCACCGACGTAGACGACAAGATCAATGCGCGCGCGGCCGAGCGCGGTATTTCCATCCGCGAATTGACAGAGGAGACCTACAAGAACTTCAAAGACGACGTGTCGGCGCTTGGCTGTCTGCCGCCGACTATCGAGCCGCGGGCGACCGAGCACATTGAAGAGATGAAGGTGCTGATCGAGCGGCTGGTGAAATCAGGCCACGCGTACGTGGCTGAGGATCACGTCCTGTTCCACGTCGCCTCGATGCAGGATTACGGCAGGCTCTCCAACCGCTCCCTCGACGAGATGATCGCCGGCGCGCGGGTCGAGGTGGCGCCGTTCAAGAAGGACCCGATGGACTTCGTCCTGTGGAAGCCGTCCGGTCCTGGCGAGCCGGCCTGGCCGTCGCCGGCCGGAATCACGCGCTCAGGCCGCCCCGGCTGGCACATCGAATGCTCGGCGATGTCGTGGAAGCACCTCGGCGAGACCTTCGACATCCACGGCGGCGGCATCGACCTCGTCTTCCCGCACCACGAGAACGAGATCGCCCAGTCGCGTTGCGCCTTCCAGGCGCCGGTGATGGCGAATTTCTGGATGCACAACGGCTTCCTGCAGGTGGAAGGCGAGAAGATGAGCAAGAGCCTCGGCAACTTCGTGACGATCCGCGAATTGCTGAAGGACTGGCCGGGCGAGGTCGTCCGCATGGCGATGCTGCAGACCCATTACCGGCAGCCGATGAACTGGACCCTGGTCGGCCTGCGCGAGGCACAGAAGGTGCTCGATCACTGGTACGCGCTCACGGCGGAAACAACGGCCGGCTACCTGTGCGCCGATGCGCTGGAGGCGCTGGCGGATGATCTCAACACGCCGAAAGCCTTTGCCGCGTTGCATGAGCTGCGCGGCGAGGCGGCGAAGGGGGCAAAGCCCGCCGCGGCCTGCCTGAAGGCAAGCGCGCAGCTGATCGGCCTGCTGCAGCTGCCGCCGGCCAAGTGGAGCGCTGCCCGGCAGACCTCGGCCACGGTCGACGAAAGCAAGGTGGAAAGCCTGATCGAGGCGCGCAACAGCGCGCGCAGGACGAGGAATTTCAAGGAAGCCGATCGCATCCGCGATGAGCTCGCTGCCATGGGTGTGGTGCTCAAGGACTCCAAGGACGGCACCACGTGGGAGATCGCACGATGAGCGCCGTATTTCACTCCGGCGGCTGTCAGTGCGGCGCCATACGCTTTCGCGCGTCGCGCTTCGGCCGCTCATCGATCTGTCACTGCCGCATGTGCCAGAAGGCGTTCGGCAGCATTTTCGGTGCGCTGGTGACCGCCCACGATCTCGAATGGACGCGCGGGACCCCGCGCCGCTTCGCAAGCTCCAACAAGGCCCGGCGCGGGTTCTGTGCCGAATGCGGCACGCCGCTGACCTTCGAGACCGGCGGTCCGATCGAGGTTGCAGTGGGCGCCTTTGACGATCCAGCCGTCGTCCGGCCGACCATTCAGCTCAATCCGGCCGGCAAGGTGGCTTTCTTTGACGGAATTTGCACGCTTCCGCTGCGCGCCGACGGTGCGGAGCCGCAGGCGGAGGCCTTCAAGGCGTCGGTGATCAGCTTTCAGCATCCCGATCACGACACGGCAAAATGGCCGACGGGAAATCGCCAATGATGGCGACCGCGCACCCGAGCCTTGCGCTGCGACCGTTTTTGCCGGCGGATACACCGCTGCTGCGCGAGATCTTCCGTGACAGCATCGAGGAGCTGACCGGTGACGACTATACCGAGGCCCAGCAGGAGGCGTGGGCCTCTGCCGCGGATGACGCCAAGGAGTTCGGGGACAGGCTTTCGCAGCAGTTGACCATCGTCGCGACGCTGGAGGGCTCGCCGGTCGGATTTGCTTCGCTTGAAGGAAAGGACAAGATCGACATGCTTTATGTTCATCCGGCCGCGGCGGGGCAGGGAGTTGGCGCGATGCTGGTCGACGCACTGGAAAAGCTTGCCGGTTCCCGCGGCACGGCAAAGCTCAGTGTCGATGCCAGCGACACCGCACGCGGGTTTTTTGAGAAGCGGGGCTACGTCCCCCAGCAACGCAATTCGGTTTCAATCGGCGACGAATGGCTCGCCAACACCACGCTGCAGAAGCAGCTTGCTCCGAGGCGGGAGGTTTCATGACCAAGCCGGACACCCCGTTTCCGCGTCATTGGCTCTATTACATCGTGCTCAAATACGGTGTGCTGGCAGCCGGCGTGCTTATCGCGCTTTATGTCGTCTACCGCTTGACCTGAGCAACACCATGACCCGCGAACGCCTCTATCTTTTCGATACGACGCTGCGCGACGGCGCGCAGACCAACGGCGTCGACTTTACGCTCGCGGATAAACTGGCAATCGCCGCCATGCTTGAAGAGCTCGGAATCGATTATGTCGAGGGGGGCTATCCGGGCGCGAACCCGACCGACACCGAGCTGTTCGCGAAGGAGCGGAACCTGGGTTCGACCTTCACCGCGTTCGGCATGACGCGCCGGCCCGGGCGATCGACGTCCAACGATCCGGGCCTTACGGCGCTGCTCGAGGCAAAGGCCGATGCCATCTGTTTTGTCGCGAAATCCTGGGACTATCACGTCAAGGTCGCCTTGGAGACGACCGACGAGGAAAATCTCGCCTCGATCCGCGACAGCGTGCGTGCCGCCAGGGCGAAGGGCCGGGAGGTTCTGCTCGACTGCGAGCATTTCTTCGACGGGTACAAGGCCAATCCGAAATACGCGCTTGCCTGCGCCAAGGCAGCCTACGACGAAGGCGCGCGGTGGGTCGTGCTGTGCGACACCAACGGCGGCACGCTGCCGGACGAAGTCGAGCGGATTGTCGGCGCCGTTGTAAAGGTGATTCCCGGCGATCACGTCGGTATTCATGCCCACAACGACACCGATCAGGCCGTCGCCAATTCTTTCGCGGCAGTGCGCGCCGGCGCGCGCCAGATTCAGGGGACGCTCAACGGCCTTGGCGAGCGTTGCGGCAACGCCAATCTGGTTTCCATAATTCCCACCCTGAAGCTCAAGCCGGAATTCGCCGCGCGCTTCGATATCGGCGTCAGCGACGCCGCGCTCAGGAAGCTCGCTCACGTTTCGCGCGCGCTCGATGAGAGGCTCAATCGTGCGCCCAACCGGCACGCGCCCTACGTCGGCGAAAGCGCGTTCGCGACGAAGGCTGGCATCCATGCTTCCGCAATCATGAAGGATCCGGCGACCTACGAACACGTTGCCCCGGAGGCGATCGGCAACCGCCGCAAGGTCCTGGTATCGGAGCAGGCGGGAAAATCCAACGTGCTGGCGGAGCTCGATCGCATCGGTATCAAAGTTGACAGGGACGATCCGCGGGTCGGCCGGCTTCTTGAAGTCGTGAAAGAGCGGGAGACGATCGGCTATGCCTACGAGGCGGCTGACGCGTCGTTCGAGCTCCTGGCGCGCCGCACGCTCGGCAAGGTGCCGAATTACTTCGACGTAACGCAATTTGACGTGAATGTCGAACAACGCAATAACGCAAAAGGTGAACGGGTGACCGTCACCATGGCGGTCGTGAAGGTGAAGGTCGGCGACGACAACATGATCTCGGCTGCGGAGGGCAACGGGCCGGTCAACGCGCTTGATCTCGCGCTGCGCAAGGATCTGGGAAAATACCAGAAGTACATCGCCGGCCTTAAACTCACCGATTATCGCGTCCGCATCCTGAACAGCGGCACCGAAGCAGTTACGCGCGTTCTCATTGAGAGTGAGGATGAAACCGGCGATCACTGGACGACGGTGGGGGTGTCGCCCAATATCATTGACGCGTCATTTCAGGCATTGATGGATTCGATCATATTTAAGCTCGTGAAGTCTGGTGCGCCGGCGTGAGATAGTCTCATAGGTCAACGGCGCCATGGAGGGGGCTTATGATCGATCACGTCTCGATCGCGGTTCGTGATATCAAGGCGGCTGAAGGTTTCTATACGGCCTTGCTCGCGCCGGTCGGCCTCACGAAATTGCGGGAATGGCCGGATGCCGCGGTCGGCTACGGCAAGAAGTACCCAGAGTTCTGGATCAATCGCCGGGCGGGGATGGTGCCGCTCGCAGCGGACAGCGGCGCCCACGTTTGCCTGCGCGCTACCTCGACTGCCGCAGTGGACGCCTTTCACGCCGCCGCCCTTGCAGCCGGAGGGACGTCTGATGGTGCGCCAGGTCCGCGGCCTGAGTACAACGACCGCTACTATGCCGCCTTTATCCGTGACCCCGACGGTAACCGCGTCGAGGCCGTGACGTTCGTGTAGTGGCTAAAGCCTGTCAGCGATCACGCCCGGCATTTCCTTTTCTTCCGCCGGAACAGCGGCTGCCGCCTTTTGCAGCATCGGCAGAATGTCCGCGACTTTGTCTGCGACAAGCAGATCGAAATTGAGATCGCCACGAATGAATTCGAGCTTCTTCATGTGGCTTATCAGGGCGCACAGCGGATCCCAGAATCCCTTTATGTTTGCAAGCAGGATCGGCTTGCGGTGGCGACCGAGCTGCACCCAGGTAATTTGCTCAACAACTTCCTCAAGTGTGCCGACACCACCGGGTAGTGCAACGAAAGCGTCGGCCAGCTCAAACATCTTGCGTTTGCGCTCGTGCATGTCGCGAGTGACGATCAGGTTGCCGACGCCCCGCACTGCATGTTCGCGTGCCACAAGGAATTCCGGGATGATGCCTGTCATAGTCCCGCCGTGATCGAGCACCGATTTGGAGATTGCCCCCATGATGCCGACGGCACCGCCGCCAAAAACGAGATGGATGCCATTGTTTGCGAGGATCGCACCGAAGGCGCGCGCCGCTGCCTCGAAGGCAGGATCGGTGCCGGGGCTGGAGCCGCAATAGACGCAGATTTTCCGGATTTTTCCGGGCTTTTCGATCTTGCTCATGGCCATGCATGTGCATCGCACTTGCGGCGTCGTCAAGGCAGGCCAAAGGCCGCCCGCCCTCTACAAAAAGGTGATTGGCGAGGGGAATTCTCCTATATGAAAGGCTGAATGAGCGACCACCATCCCCGCATGGCACCCGGAGGCGAATCGCGCATTGCCGCCGCGCGCGGCGCGCTGCTCGCAACCATTGTCCGTTTGTGGCCCTATATCTGGCCTTCGGACCGCGCCGACCTGAAGGTGCGCGTCATCGGATCTCTGCTTCTGTTGCTTGCGGCGAAACTTGCCACCGTTGCCGTTCCTTTTACTTTCAAATGGGCGACCGATGCGCTCGCGGGACAGGGCAGCGCCCCGATCGCGACCTCCGATTGGCTCTTGTGGGTGATTGCGGCCCCGGTCGCGATGACGATCGCCTATGGCGGGATGCGCATTTTGATGGCTGCGCTCACCCAGCTGCGCGACGGCCTGTTCGCCAAGGTTGCGATGCACGCTGTCCGGCGCCTCGCCTATCGCACTTTCGTGCATATGCATGAGTTGTCGCTGCGATTTCATCTGGAACGCAAGACCGGTGGCCTGACGCGCGTGCTCGAGCGCGGCCGCAACGGGATCGAGACCATCGTGCGGATGGTGATCCTGCAGTTGTCGCCGACGATCATCGAACTCGCATTCATCGTTGTCGTTCTGATGTGGCAGTTCGACTGGCGATACGTCGCCGTTATCTCGGTGACAGTTGCGTTATATATGACCTATACCTATCACGCGACGGAATGGCGGATCGGCATCCGCCGCAAAATGAACGACAGCGATACCGACGCGAACGTCAAGGCAATCGATTCACTGCTCAACTACGAAACGGTAAAGTACTTTTCGGCGGAAGAACGGGAAGCGGCCCGGTACGATCGGGCAATGGCCCGTTATGAGGACGCGAGCGTACGCGCATACACCTCGCTTGCAGTCCTCAATGCCGGGCAGGCCGTGATTTTCACGATCGGGCTTGGCGCCGTGATGGTGATGTGCGCGCTGGAGATCCAGTCCGGCAACAAGACGGTCGGCGATTTCGTGCTGATCAATGCGATGATGATTCAGCTCTATCAGCCGCTGAATTTCATGGGCATGGTCTATCGCGAGATCAAGCAGGCAATTACCGATATCGAGCTCATGTTTTCGATCCTCGCCCGCGAGCCCGAGATCAAGGACGTGGCGAACGCGCCGCAACTGAAGGTCAAGGACGGAACCATTCGATTCGAAAACGTGAGCTTCGCTTACGATCCGGCGCGCCCCATTCTCAGGGGAATAAGTTTCGAGGTGCCGGCCGGAAAGACCGTGGCTGTCGTTGGTCCATCCGGTGCGGGAAAGTCGACGATCTCCCGACTGTTGTTCCGCTTTTACGATCTGTCGGGCGGCCGCATCACGATCGACGGGCAGGATATCGCCCAGGTAGCTCAGAAGTCGCTGCGGCAGGCGATCGGTATGGTCCCACAGGATACCGTCCTGTTTAACGACACGATCCGCTACAACATCCGCTACGGGCGATGGGAGGCGACCGACGCCGAAGTGGAGGAGGCGGCGAAACTTGCGCAGATCGACCCGCTCATCCGGATTGCTCCGAAAGGCTATGATACCGAGGTTGGCGAGCGCGGCCTTAAGCTTTCTGGTGGCGAGAAGCAACGCGTTGCGATTGCGCGTACCATTCTGAAAGGGCCGCCGATTCTGGTTCTCGATGAGGCGACCTCGGCGCTCGACAGCCACACCGAGAAGGAAATTCAGGATGCGCTCGAACGAGTGTCGCGCAACCGCACGACGCTCGTGATTGCGCACCGGCTGTCCACCATCGTTGGAGCGGACGAAATTATCGTACTGGACGCGGGGGAAATCGTCGAACGCGGCACGCACTTTGCCTTGCTTGCCCGGAACGGTTTGTATGCGAGCATGTGGAATCGCCAGCGCGAGGCCGAGGAAGCACGCGAAAAGCTGGCGCGCACGGGCGAGGATCAGATCGCACCCAATCGGAATCCCCCGCCGGTAGACGATGCTATTGTCGCGACGGCCGCGTCTGCCGAAGCGCCCGCCGATGCGGCAGAGTAAGATAGCACGATGTCGATCTACGATTCGATCCGGTCGCAAATGGTGCCGATAACGCCGGAAGGCTATCCCTTCATTGGCGCGTTCGCGCTCGTAAGCCTTGTCCTGTTCTGGCTTTGGAGCCCTTTGGGATGGCTCGGCACCTTGGCCACCCTCTGGTGCGCATACTTTTTCCGCGATCCGCCTCGTGTGACCCCGGTGCGAGATGGCCTGATCGTGGCGCCTGCAGACGGCCGCGTGAGCCAGGTCACAAGTGCGGTCCCGCCGCGCGAGCTCGGTCTCGCCGAAAAACCGTTGCCGCGAATTTCGATTTTCATGAGCGTGTTCGATTGCCATGTGAACCGTAGCCCGGTCGCGGGAAAGGTGGAGAAAATTGTCTACCAGCCGGGCAAGTTCCTTAATGCGGACCTGGACAAGGCCAGCGTCGACAATGAGCGCAACGCGCTGGTAATCACCATACCCGGGGCACGCATCGCGGTCGTTCAGATTGCCGGGCTGATCGCCCGCCGGATCGTTTGTTTCGTTCGTACGGATCAGCCGATCAGTGCAGGTGAGCGCTTCGGTATGATCAGGTTTGGTTCGCGCGTCGACGTATACCTCCCCGAAGGCGTACCGCCCCTTGTCGCAGTCGGCCAGACCACGATTGCCGGGGAGACTGTAATCGCCGATTTACGCCTGGGCGGTGATGGTGGCCGGGCGTTCCGGACCGGCTGAAACCGGTTAACGAGGCTGCAGAAAAGCGCTTTACCTGCCGTGGCGCCCCTGCAGGCACGGGACTATATTAACGCCATGGTCTTTCAGCCCATCGACCCCGCTCCGCCGCGCTTCCGTCGCCGCTTCAAGGCGATACCTGTGCGCACGCTGCTGCCTAATCTCATCACGTTGCTCGCGCTTTGCGCAGGGCTGACTGCGATCCGTGTCTCGGTCGAGAACCGGCTCGAGTTGGCCATAGCGGCGATCGTGCTGGCTGCCTTGCTTGACGGAATTGATGGACGCATCGCGCGCATGCTCAAAGGCACCTCGCGCTTCGGCGCGGAACTCGACAGCCTTGCCGATTTCGTGAATTTCGGCGTTGCACCGGCAATCATCCTCTATTTCTGGGGATTGCATGAGCTCAAATCGGCGGGGTGGATTGCGGCGCTGGTTTTTGCGATCTGCGCAGGGCTCAGGCTGGCACGGTTCAACGTGATGATCGACGACCCCAACAAGCCGGTCTGGGCCGGAAATTTCTTTACCGGCATCCCGGCACCGGCCGGCGCCATCACTGTGCTGCTGCCGATCTATTTGAGCTTTATGGGAGTACCGGAGGGGCTGATCACCGCCTGGCTTACGTTCTTTTATACGGTGGCGATTGCATTGCTGATGGTTTCCCGCTTGCCGGTATTTTCAGGCAAGCGTGTGGGCAAACGCGTGCCGCCCGATATGGTGCTGCCTGTTTTTGTCCTGGTTGTTCTGTTCTTTGCCTTGCTGCTCAGTTATCCTTGGCCGGTGCTGACGATCGGGACTGTGGCGTATCTCGCGTGTCTGCCGCTGAGCTGGCTTTCGTATCGCGAGTATCAGCGCAAGGACGCCGCTGCCGGCGCCGCAGCAAACGCGCCGGAGTCACCGGCCTTCACACCGGGCGCGGGTGATCACGACCGGGACGACAATCGGCCGGTACGATTGAACTGATTTCTAACGGCTCGCCAACGGATATCCCGGCATCAGGTCGTAAGGATGCCCCCATCCGGGGAGTTTCTTCATGCGCTCGAGCCACGCGCCGATTGCAGGATGCTCCTTCGCGATATCGAAACCAAACTCGTCGGCTGGATAGTAGAGATAGCCCGCCATCGAAACGTCGGCGATGGTGGGCTGATCGCCGATGAGATACTGGCGTCCGGTCAATCGTTTATTGACGATCGCAAGATTCGCGTCGATACGCCCTTTAAGGAAGGCGAGAACTGCCGGGTCGCCGACAGGCCTGGCGAAGTTTTTAAGAAACCGGAATGGGCCAAGAAATCCATTCACTTTCTGATTGTCAAAAATCATCCAGCGCAAGGCTTCAAGTTCTTCGTCCTCGCCCTTCGGTTTGAATTTTCCGCTTAGTCTCGCAAGATAGGTCAGGATGACCCCGGATTGAGAGAGCTTCCTCTCGCCGTGGACGAGCACCGGCACTTCGCCCATTTCATTGATTTCGGTCCGGAATTCCGGAGTGCGCTGGACCATCGCACCAAAAAAATCGACCCAGATCGGCTGCCAATCGGCACGGATCAGATTGAGCATCAGTGCCGCGCGATAGGCGTTGCCGGACTGGGCGAAGCAGTGCAGTTGAAATTCAGCCATTGGATTTCCGATTCTGATGAGACCTAACGTGAAAGTACCATGGGCACGCCGCTGGAGGACTGTCCCTCAAAACGGTCACCAACAAGCCTGAAATGCGCCAGGGGCTGGTTTTCCGCATCGGTGATTGTGATGGCGCTGTCAGCCATCGACCACCGCCGGCTCATGTAGAAATTTCCGGGACATCCCCCGTCCGGCGAGATGGATCCGGCACGCCCGGTCGGGCTGCCGCCAAATTCAACACCGCAGGTGGGTGCATTGGGAGCGGACAAGATCCAGCGCCCCGGGATAACGAGGTCTCTTTGGGAAGGAGCCTCCTCGAGCGGAACCCGTTCGCCCGCGCAGCCCGCCAAAGTCAGGACAACAAGCATTCCCGAAGTTGTCCTGACATGCGTCATCCGGCAACAGATCTCACTTCATCGTCGGGATAACGAATTCTGTACCTTCCTTGGTGCCGGTCGGCCAGCGGGACGTGACCGTCTTGGTCTTTGTATAGAAGCGGATCGAATCGGGGCCGTGCTGGTTGAGATCCCCGAAGCCGGAACGTTTCCAGCCGCCGAAGGTGTGATATGCGAGCGGCACGGGAATGGCGAAGTTAACCCCGACCATTCCGACCTGAACCCGGTTGACGAAGTCGCGGGCAGTGTCGCCATCGCGCGTGAAGATCGCGACACCGTTGCCGTATTCGTGCTCAGACGGCAGGCGCACGGCCTCTTCATAATCCTTGGCGCGCACAATCGAAAGCACGGGTCCAAAGATTTCTTCCTTGTAGATGCGCATATTCGGCTTCACTTCATCGAACAGACAGCCGCCCATGAAGTTGCCGTTTTCGTAGCCCTGCAGCCTGAAGCCGCGCCCATCGACCAGGAGTTTGGCGCCTTCCTTCACGCCAAGGTCAACGTAGTCCTTCACTTTGTTCAGGTGTGCCTTGGTCACAAGCGGTCCGTAGTCCGCCTGCGGATCAGTGGAGGGACCGATCTTGAGACCTTCCACGCGCGGGATCAGTTTTTCGACGAGAATGTCGGCGGTTTTCTTGCCGACGGGTACCGCGACGGAGACGGCCATACAGCGTTCGCCGGCGGAGCCGTAGCCTGCGCCGACGAGTGCATCCACGGCCTGATCCATATCGGCGTCCGGCATCACGATCATGTGGTTCTTGGCACCGCCAAAGCACTGCACGCGTTTGCCGTTGGCGCAGCCCGTCGAGTAAATGTACTCCGCGATCGCTGACGATCCGACGAATCCGATTGCCATCACGCGTGGATCGGTCAGCAGCGTGTCGACAGCTTCCTTGTCGCCGTTGACAACGTTGAGGACGCCGGCAGGAAGGCCGGCTTCGATCATCAATTCGGCAAGTCGCATCGGGACTGAAGGATCGCGCTCCGACGGCTTCAGGATGAAAGCATTGCCGCACGCGATCGCCGGCGCAAATTTCCACATTGGGATCATGGCCGGAAAATTGAACGGTGTGATGCCGGCAACGACTCCCAGCGGTTGGCGCATCGAATACAGGTCAATGCTCGGTCCGGCGCCTTCCGTGAACTCACCCTTGAGCAGATGTGGGATGCCGCAGGCAAATTCGACGACTTCAAGCCCGCGCTGGATGTCGCCACGCGCGTCGGGAATGGTTTTTCCGTGTTCGGACGACAGAAGTTTGGCAAGGGAATCGAACTCTTTCTGAACGAGCTCGAGAAACTTGAACATCACGCGCGCCCGCCGCTGGGGGTTCGTGGCCGCCCAGGCCGGCTGGGCGGTCTGGGCATTGGCGATCGCGTGTTCCACCTCCGAATGCTTTGCCAGGGCGACTTTTGCCTGCACCTCGCCGGTATTCGGATCAAATACGTCGCCAAAACGCCCGGAAGTCCCCTTTACCGCTTTGCCGCCGATGAAATGGCCGATCTCTCGCATGGGTCTCACTCCTTTGGACTTTCTTTAAGCGGTCCAGGGCCGGACCATTGGGCTTTAATGCCCGTTTGCAACGATTTTTGCAGCTTTTTGCCGCAGGGTCACGGGTCGATGGCCCTTTCCGGGCGTTTTTCTTTCACGATCGGTTAGCCTTTACCGCCTCTTAACAGCGGCAGTCTAGGGTCGACGCGGGAGGAACCGCTTTACCGGTTCGCCCGTGGTGTCGTGGGCGTTTGGGTGGATTTGTAATGGATATCTCGACAGGTCTTGGACTCCTGGCTGGAGCGGGTGTCCTCGCAACGCTGATCCTGCTGGGCGGCGACCTGCGCATGTTTGCCGACATGCATGCCGCCATCGTCATATTCGGCGGATCATTTGCCGCGACGCTCATTCGCTTTCCGCTTGCCTCGATTTTCCACGGGCTGCCGCTCGGGGCCAAATTTGCCTTCACCCTGCGCCGCATGAGTCAGCGCGATCTGGTGGACGAGATTGCCGGCCTTGCCGAGGTTGCACGCAAGCAGGGACCGATCGGGCTTGAGAAGGTCGAGGTCGAAGACCCGTTCCTTGCCAAGGGTATTCGGTTCGTTGCCGACGGATACGACGGAAATTTCATTCGCGACAATCTTGAGCGCGATCGGGACAATTTTCTGACACACCTCGATGAGGGACAAAAGATCTACCGGGCGGTGGGAGACTGCGCGCCGGCCTTCGGCATGATCGGGACGCTGATCGGCATGGTTCAGATGTTTGCCAATATGACGGATCCTTCGAAGCTTGGACCGTTCATGGCTGTCGCGCTGCTTGCCACGTTCTACGGCGCCGCAGTTGCGAACCTTCTATGCCTACCGATCGCCGACAAGCTTCACCTCAAGCTTGTCGATGAAGAGATCAATCGGACGCTCATTATCGACGGAATCCTGATGATACGCGAAGCCAAGAGCCCGACGCTCGTGCGAGAGATGCTGCTTGCTTACTTGCCGGAGAAGCACCGTCATACCGAAGAGGAAGAAGAGGCTGAGGCTGTACCCGCTTAGCGCGGCGCTTTTGCAGGCACCGGATGGCGAGACGCAAGGAAGCAGGTCATGGCGGCGGTCACGGGTGGTTCGTCACCTTCGCAGACCTTATGGGTCTGTTGGTGAGTTTTTTCGTGATGCTGGTCGCCTTTTCGACGCAGGATCAGGCAAAGCTGCAGGTCGTGGCAGGGTCCATGCGTGATGCCTTCGGCGTCCAGGACCGCGTTCGCTACTCCGGAGTCATTGAAGTACTCGGGCTCCCGACGCGGCCCAGGCTCAAGAATGCCGCGCACATAGACCCGTCCGAGGCTTCCGCAACGCCGTCTCCCGAGGAAAACGACCGTCAGCGGACTTACGGTGCCCGCTTCAAGGAAGACCGCAAATTTTCGCTGGCGGCGGCGTCCTTGCGCCAGGCGTTGCAGGAAATGCCGGAAATTACGGAAGCCTCAAAGCACATCATGCTCGAGGAGACGAAGCAGGGGCTCAATATCGAAATCGTCGACCAGGACGGGCGTTCGATGTTTCCGGACGGCGCCAAGGAGCCGTATGAACGCACGCGAAGAATAATCCAGAAAATCGCACCGCAACTCAAGGCGATGCCGTACCGACTCTCGATCGTAGGGCACACGTCTACGAGCAAGGTTCCGCCACAGCCGGGCTATGGTCCGTGGGAATTGTCCGCTGACCGTGCAAATGCGGTGCGGCATGTCCTCGAGGCGGAAGGGGTACCGTCAGGAAACATCTTCATGGTCGCGGGCAAGGCGGATACCGACCCCTTGTTTCCGGATGATCCGTCAGCTTCGCCTAACCGCCGGGTGACCATCACCTTGATGAAGGAAGAGCCGCCTCTGCCCGAAAATTTGATGCCTTAACGTCGCACGATCAGAGCCTCCGGCGCTGTCGTCGGTCGTACCGGCCGGGGAGGGACAAGGTCTGTATTCTAAAGGCCGGCGCAGTGATATAAGGCCCGCCTTTCAATCTAACGGCGATCCAAAGTTCGTTATTCAATGAATACCGGTGGGAGCGAAACGACGGCCGCCGCGCGCGCCAGGCACGACGCGCCGCCGGGGCTTGTTGCGCTCGCGCTCGGCAGCGTCGGGGTCGTTTATGGCGATATCGGCACGAGCCCGCTTTATGCCTTTCGTGAGGCCGCAATCGCGGCCAGCAATAATCATATCGTCACGCGCGACGTCGTGCTGGGCGTGCTGTCGCTCATTGTCTGGGCGCTCATCGTCACCGTCACCCTCAAATACGTGCTGATCCTTCTGCGTGCCGACAACAACGGCGAAGGCGGCACCCTTTCGCTTACGGCGCTGGCGACGCGCGCGTTTGGTCGGCGCACCGCGTTTGTGTTCGTCGTCGGAGTTATCGGCGCTTCCATGTTTCTCGGCGATTCGGTGATCACGCCGGCAATTTCAGTATTGTCTGCAGTCGAAGGCCTCAAACTCGCGACACCGGCTTTCGGAGATTTTGTCGTACCGCTAACGGTCTTTATCCTGATTGCCCTTTTCGCGGCGCAAAGTCGCGGCACCGCCAGAGTTGCGGCGATGTTCGGGCCGATTATGGTCATCTGGTTCATCTCAATAGCAATTGCCGGCGCGCTCCACATACGTGACGATCCGACAGTCCTGTTTGCAATCAATCCGTATTACGGGGTGAATTTCCTGATCCATCACGGCGCGATCGGGCTTGTGACGCTCGGCGCAGTGTTTCTCGTTGTAACAGGCGGCGAGGCTCTCTATGCCGACCTTGGTCATTTCGGCCGCAGGCCGATCCAGTTGGCCTGGCTTTGTCTTGTTCTGCCGGCGCTGCTTATCAACTATTTTGGCCAGGGAGCAAAGGTCCTTGCCGATCCCACGGCCATTGAAAATCCGTTTTATCGGCTGGTGCCGGAATCGTTTCTGTTGCCGATGATCGTGCTGGCGACCGCCGCTACTGTCATCGCGAGCCAGGCCGTGATTACAGGCGCGTATTCGCTGGTGCATCAGGCGATTCAGCTCGGCATGCTGCCACGGCTTGCAATACTGCACACCTCCGCTTCGCACGTCGGGCAGATTTATATTCCGCGCGTGACAGTCTCATTGATGATCGGCGTGTTGCTGCTGGTCGGGCTTTTCCGTACATCGAGCGCGCTTGCTTCCGCCTACGGTATCGCAGTCGCGACCACCATGGTTGTTGATGGGCTGCTCGCATTTATCGTCATCTGGAAACGGTGGGAGTGGCAGATCTGGCAAGCTCTGCTGTTGATTGCTCCGCTTGTCATTGTCGACGTAGTGTTCTTTTCGGCAAATTTTCTCAAATTGTTCGAGGGCGCTTGGGCGCCGCTGTTGTTTGGCGCCACGATGGTTTTGCTGATTCTCACATGGCGACGTGGAACCGGGATTCTGATCAGCAAGACGCGCCGCACCGAGGTCCCGCTCGATACGTTACTTCGCAGTCTTGAGAAGAAGCCTCCGCACATTGTTCAGGGGACGGCCGTGTTTCTTACGAGCGATCCTGAATTTTCGCCGACAGCTCTTCTTCACAACTTGAAGCACAACAAGGTTCTGCATGAGCACAATGTCGTTCTGACCATCGTCACGGCTGATACGCCGCGCGTCCCCGAGGAAGAGCGTGTCCGCATCACGCCGTTGTCGAAGCACTTCGCGCGGGTGTCGCTGAAATTTGGTTACATGGAGCAGCCAAACGTGCCAAAGGCGTTGGCGATCGCCCGCAAGCACGGCTGGCAATTCGACATCATGTCGACGTCGTTTTTTCTTTCACGGCGCGCGCTCAAGCCGGCGGCAAAATCGGGCATGCCTTCCTGGCAGGATCACCTGTTCATCGCCTTGGCGCGGTCGGCCAGTGATGCCACCGACTTTTTCCAGATTCCCACCGGCCGCGTGGTCGAGGTCGGCACGCAGGTCACTGTATGAGCCGGACCGCAGGGTTTCTGCGTGATATGCGAGTTTCAGCTTAATGCGCCGCAGGGTTTCTGCCGCATATGCAGGTTTCCACCTAATACATTGACTGTATTGATGAATTCGATTGAGCCGCTATCGGGCTTTTGCATGACCCGCCGGGCTGGGTTGCACAAATTGCGCTGCTGCAACGCAAAGCGAGGCGCTATAAGCCGCGCGCTCGGTTTTTTGCACTGCAGCATTTAAGGCATTTCCATCATGACCCACGGCGTTGCCGTCGCGGCAGGTGAACACGCCGCGTCCGAAGGTTCTGGTCTTGCGGCCACACGCATCGGGCTTTGGCCTCTTACCGTCGGCAGCATCGGGGTTGTCTATGGCGATATAGGTACCAGCACCCTTTACGCATTTCGCGAAGCAATCTCGGCTGCGTCCGGCTCGGGTGATCCAGCTGGCGAGCCGGTTGTGCTCGGAATTCTCTCTCTGATCATCTGGGCGCTGATATTGGTTGTTACCGCCAAGTACGTGGTGATCCTTCTGCGTGCGGACAACAAGGGTGAGGGTGGCACGCTTGCGTTGATGGCGCTTGCCTCACACGCGCTGATGCGTCGTGGCGGCGCGGTCATTTTGCTGGGAATTATCAGCGGCGCTCTGTTTTACGGTGACGCAATCATAACGCCGGCCCTGTCGGTCCTTTCCGCAGTCGAAGGCCTGAAGGTGGCAACACCGACATTCGATGCCTACGTTGTCCCGCTTACCGTCGGTATCCTCGTTGTCCTCTTTGCGGTGCAGTCACGCGGCACCGCCAATGTGGCGGCCTTCTTCGGTCCGGTAATGCTCCTCTGGTTTTCCACGATGGCTGCCGCCGGCATCTGGCATGTCGCCCGCAATCCAGTCGTGTTTCTTGCGTTCAATCCACTGTATGGCGCCGAGTTTCTTTTGGAACACGGCATCGTCGCCTTCTACACGCTGGGGGCGGTGTTCCTGGTCGTCACCGGCGCGGAGGCCCTTTATGCCGATCTTGGCCATTTTGGCCGGTTGCCCATCCGCATCGCCTGGCTGGCCGTCGTGCTACCCTCCTTGACCCTCAACTATCTGGGTCAAGGCTCGCTTGTCCTTGCCGATCCGAAATCGATCGAAAATCCTTTCTTTCTTCTTTATCCGGACTGGGCGCTCCTTCCAATAGTGGTGCTTGCGACAATCGCGACGGTCATCGCAAGCCAGGCGGTGATTTCCGGTGCATATTCACTCACGCGGCAGGCGATCCAGCTTGGATTGTTGCCGCGGCTGGAAATCCGTCACACGTCGGAAGCGTTGTTCGGCCAAATCTACATGCCCCGCGTCAACACGCTTCTGTTGTTCGGCGTGTTGATGCTGGTGATTTTGTTCCGTTCGTCGAGCGCATTGGCTTCGGCGTACGGCATTGCCGTGACGGGTACAATGGTTGTGACTGCGATGATGGCAATCATTGTCGTCTGGCGCGTCTGGAACTGGCCGCTGATCGGCGCACTGGCGCTGATCGTGCCGTTCCTGTTTATCGATTTTACGTTCCTTACGGCCAATCTCCTGAAGGTCGTCGAGGGCGGATGGATGCCGTTGGCGCTCGGTGCCCTGGTGATGACAATCATGTACACGTGGCGGCGCGGAAGCAGGCTGCTTTTTGAAAAAACCCGTCGGCTGGAGACGCCGCTCGAAGCGCTTGTAAAGAGCCTCGAAAAGAAGCCGCCTGCGCGTGTGCCCGGTACTGCGGTATTTCTTACCAGCGATCCGATCAGCGCTCCGACGGCGCTTCTGCATAGCCTCAAGCACTACAAAGTCCTGCACGAAAAGAATGTCATTCTGACCATCGAGACTGCCGATGCCCCGCGCGTTGATGCTGCCGAGCGGGTCCGGATCGAGCCGGTCGGGCAAACGTTTTCGCGGGTGATTCTGCGCTTTGGCTTCATGGAGACCCCGAATGTCCCGAAAGCGCTGGCCATCGCGCGTAAGCTGGGCTGGCAATTCGATATCATGTCCACGTCATTTTTTCTGTCGCGCCGGTCGCTCAAACCGGCTGCTCATTCCGGAATGCCACGTTGGCAGGATCGGCTGTTCATTGGCCTGACCCGGATTGCGAATGATGCCACTGACTACTTCCAGATCCCGACAGGACGCGTGGTGGAAGTCGGTACCCAGGTCACCGTCTAGCCTCAAATAAGTCTGGCCCGCCGCTCGGAATTTCGGGTAAAACTCTCACCGTTCTTGGGTAATGGAGTTTCCGCCATGGCCGAGGAGATGCCCCGCGCAGACGAGGTGACAAATCTCACACCGGAGCAAGTCGCTGCCGGTCTGCGCGAGGGACGTATCTTGCTGGTCGACGTCCGCGAACTCAATGAAACGTCGGTAGAAAGTTATCCCGACGCGGTGGTTGTCCCGCTTTCAAGTTTTGATCCCTCTGCAATCCCCGACCCGCAGGGCAAACAGGTTGTGTTTGCCTGCCGTTCCGGCCGCCGGTCGATAACAGCCTCCGTTGCCGCTCAGGATGCCGGCTATCCTTATTCAGCCCACCTCGCGGGGGGCATCATCGCCTGGAAGGCAGCGGGCCTGCCGACAAAGTCCTGAATGACTCTGTTGATGCCTCTTACGCGGCGCGTATCAGCCACCTTGGTTCTGGCCCTGGCTTTGGGCGTTGCGACAATTGATGGGGCCGCGCCACAGGGCTACCGCGTGGTCAATGTCTACAACTGGTCCGACTATATTGCGCCCAAAGTCCTTGAGGACTTTACGAGAGAAACCGGCATCAAGGTGCAGTACGACACTTTCGACGCCAATGAGACTCTCGAGACCAAGCTCCTTGCCGGAAAGTCCGGTTACGATGTGGTGGTGCCGACCGCCTATTTTCTCGAGCGGCAGATCAAGGCGGGCGTGTTTCAGAAGCTCGACAAGAGCAGATTGAAGAATCTCGAAAATGCCTGGCCGGATATCGCAAAGCGGCTTGCCGTCTATGACCCCGGTAACCAGTACGCGGTCAACTACATGTGGGGGACAACCGGCATAGGGTTCAATGCGAAAGCGGTTCGCGAACGGCTGGGTCCGGCCGGAAAAATTGACAGCTGGGATCTCATCTTCAAGCCGGAAAATCTCGCGAAATTCCGGGACTGCGGCATCCATATGCTCGACTCGGCGGACGACATCATTCCGGCTGCGTTGCATTTTCTAGGGCTTGATCCGAACTCGAGCGATCAGAAGGACCTGGAAAAGGCGTCCGAACTGCTCGCGAGGATTCGCCCGATGGTCAGGAAATTCCATTCGTCCGAATACCTGAATGCCCTAGCCAGCGGAGAAATCTGCCTTGTGGTGGGGTGGTCGGGTGATGTGAAACAGGCGCAGAAGCGCGCGGCCGAGGCCAAGAATGGCGTGGAAATTGGCTATTCAATTCCGAAGGAAGGTGCGCAGATGTTTTTCGACAATCTTGCCATTCCGAAAGACGCCGTGCACGTTGCTGAAGCACATGCCTTCATCGATTTCCTCCTGCGGCCCGAAGTTGCAGCGATGAACAGCAACTTCATTGCCTATGCCAATGGCAACCTTGCGAGCCAGAAGTTCATCGACAAAGCGGTGCTCGACGACAGGAGCGTTTATCCCGACTCTTCGACGATGAGCCGACTTTATACGGTGAACGCACGCGACCAGAAATCACAGCGGTTGGTCAATCGGTTGTGGACGAAAGTCAAGACCGGCCGCTGACGGGCTCATAGTCCTCGGGCCGCCAGCGCCGGTGCAGCCACAGCCATTGTTCCGGGTACTCGCGGATCCAGGCTTCGATTACAGACATCACAGCTTGCGTGGTGCCTTCAATGTCAACCTTGCCTTCCGAGTCGCGAACGGGATGGACCTCTTCGGTCAGTTCGGCCCGAAATCGATGGCCAGGCAGGCGCACCACCCGCAGCCCATGGATGGGACAATCAAAATGGCGCGCGAGCCGCGCCAGCAGGGGATTGGCCTTGGTTCGTTGACCGAAGAACGTCACGTCGACACCGCGAGTGTAGTATTGATCGACAATCATACCGACGTGGGCTCCGCGCCTAAGCGCATCTGCCAACTTCATCGGCGCATCGAGTCCGGTCGGGATCAGCTTTCCCATTGCCGTTGTGCGCGTATTGTGCAGCCATTTGTCGATCGCGGGATTATTCGGTCGTCGGTATAGAACGGCCGTGTCAACTTTGCATGCGGCCGCACAGACTGCCGGCAGTTCCCAGTTTCCGAAATGCGCGCCGAACACGATCACGGGTCTTCGCTGCTCGAGTACCTTGAAAAGCCGGTCCAGGTCCGTTTGTCTCACTTCGATGCGTTTCGAACGCTCCGGATGCCATGGATCGAAGTCCGAAAGCCGATCGAGGTGAGCGAATTCTGCTGCAATACGGCCGACATTGTCCCAAACACCGCGAAGGATTGCGTCGATTTCGGCGAGGGATTTCTCCGGAAAGGCTGCGATGAGGTTGGCTCGACCGATACGATGTTCGGGCAGCAACGGGCCGATGGCCCGCATGAATCGGCCGGCGGCGTTTGCCGCAGTGTCGGGATTGATGTGCCGCAGCAATTTCAGCAGGCCGATCGTCACGGCGCCGATTACGGAATTGGCGGCGTGTTTACTTGCGCGCTTCAGGCGCCGGACCATCCGCCTCATCGTTAACGCCTCAAAACGTCACAATGACTTTTCCGAATACCTGACGATTCTCCAGGCGCGCAAGGCCACGTTCGAAATCTGCAAGCTCGACTTCGGTATCAATGATGGGGGTCATTCCGGCGGCAATTTTCGAAAGGCTGTCGCGGATATTTCGAATAGACGCGCCAAACGAGCCGAAAATCTTGTACTGCTGCTGAAACAGCTGCATCAGGTTGATTGTCGTCGTCGGGCCGGCGGTGGAGCCACATGTGACGAGACGTCCACCGCGCTTCAGACAGAGGAGGGAAGCGTTGAATCCTTCACCGCCCACATGCTCGAAAACAACGTCGACTCCCTTTTTTGCGGTAAGTTTGCGCGTGACGCCCTCAAAACGGTCGACCTTGTAATTGATGACATGATCGGCGCCGAGCGCCTTGGCTTTTTCCGCTTTTGAATCGTCGCCCACCGTGGTGATTACGGTGCAGCCGAGCGCCTTTGCCATCTTGATGGCGACCGAACCGATACCGGAGCCGCCGGCATGTACCAATATCGTTTCCCCTGGCTTGAGCCTGGCGTTGTCAAACAACATGTGCTCGACGGTGCCAAATGCGATTGGTGCGCAGGCGGCATCGCGTAATGACACGCCGTCCGGAACCGGGATGACGAGCCGCGCCGGCAAATTGATGAGATCTCGCGCAAAGCCGTCGATGTGGAAACCCATGATTCCGCCGACATTTTCGCAGAGGTTGTCGCGGCCTTCACGGCAGGCTGCGCATCTGCCGCATGTCATTGCGCCATACATCACGACCTTGTCGCCGGGTTTGAAGACCGCGGTGCCCGGTCCCGCTGCTGCGATTTCGCCTGATGCCTCGGCGCCGACGATCAGGGGAAGTTGACGCTTGGCGAACGCCATCCCGCGATAGCCCCAGAGGTCGAGATGGTTGAGCGCGACGGCTTTAATGCGGATTTGCACATCTCCCTCACCCGGCGGAGGAGGCGGCGGGAGGTCTGCAAGTTCGAGCTTTCGGTCGGCGACCAGTCTCAACGCACGCATGGGAATTCGCTTGTCCGGCGTCAGGCCGGCTCAAGTCCCATCACCAGCGAGACGTTTTGTCCGCCAAAGCCGAATGAGTTCGAAATCGCGTGGCGTAAGCTCGCGTCACGGGCCTTGTTGGGCACGACGTCGAGCGGAATCGCAGGGTCGGGCACCACATAATTTATGGTCGGTGGGATGCGCTGGTTCTGCAAAGTGAGCAGCGTGAATACCGCCTCCACGGCGCCAGCTGCCGAAAGCGTGTGCCCGATCATCGATTTGTTGGAAGAGATCGGCAGAGTTTTCATGCGTTCGCCGAAGACGGTCGCACAGCCCAAATATTCCATCTTGTCATTTTCCGGCGTGCTGGTTCCGTGTGCATTGACGTAATCGATGTCGCCGGGCGTGAGCCCAGCATCTGCGATGGCGTTGGCGATGCATCCGATGATCGGCTTTCCGTCCGGACTCGACCGTGTCCGGTGAAACGCATCCGTCATCTCGCCACAACCCTCTACTACGCCCAGGATTTTCGCACCGCGCGCCTTTGCGGCCTCGTAGCTCTCAAGCACCAGCGCCCCGGCACCTTCAGCCATGACAAAACCGTCGCGATTTTTCGAAAACGGTTTTGCTGCCGTATGCGGGACATCGTTGCTGGTGGAAAGTGCTGAAAGAAGCGAAAAGCGGATCACCGCTTCCGGATTGATGGATCCGTCGGTGCCGATGCACAGCGCGGCATCGGTTTCGCCGCGGCGAATGGCCTCAACGCCGAGCTGGATCGCTGTCGCGCCCGACGCACAGGCAGTGGAGAGCGAAATAGGCGAGCCTTGCGTGCCGAATTTCCCGGCCAGGTTGTCCGCTACCGATCCAAACAGAAAGCGCCGATGGTAGTCCGGAAATTGCGCGCTCACGCGCAGCAGGTCGGTATAGGTGACTGTCTCGTTGGCGCCCGACTTCGCGCCTATTTCAAGTCGCTGTGGCCACTCCATCTCGATGGGAGGGACTGCGAGAAAGAGGGGGCCGGGAAAGTGACCCGCTGTCCCAAGGCCGGATTGGGCGATTGCTTCCTCGGCGGCGATATTTGCAAACGATTCGGTCAGTGCCGCAGCACTGTCCTGCTGCGGCAGAAAGTCGATCGTCCCGGCAATTCTGGTCTTCAGGCCGTCGGTGGGAAAACGGGTGATCGTCTTGATGCCGGATTCTCCCGCCGTGAGCCTTGTCCAGTTGTCCGCCTTGCCGGCGCCGAGAGAAGTCACCACGCCGAGTCCGGTCACCACCACTACGGGCCGCCCCATCTTGTCCTTACCCGCCGCCATCGCTTGCTCTCCTCAGCCAGCCCGTTCCACGAGGGCGAGACCTTCGCCGCGCCAATGACCGACACCGGTCACAACTACCTGCTTCAGTTCCCCGCCCATCGGCTGCTCCAGGCCAGTCGAGTCACAGGGTGGAAACAGACTACCACGGCCAAGCGCAATCGTGGCCAGCGCGATATTCATGGCGAATTGTGGCTCCAGCGAGTGTCCGAGATATGTGCCCGTGGCGCGTACGGCAAGATCTCGATGGGTATTGAGAAAATCGCGCTCTTCCGTCGTTGCGGGCTCAACACCGGTCGCGCCGGACATGACGGCGGTGTGGCGCTCATCGATCGGGCTGCCAAGACTTTTCCAAAGCCGCGCCAGGACCTGCGTGACGGTCCCCGGCGCGCGGCTGGCGCGATCAGAAATGACGGAAGTCAGGCGTGCAAGGGGTCTGGCGCCGCGCTTCTCGGCGTGTCCGCGTGCTTCTATGACCAGAAATGCACCAAGCGATGCCAGCGCAAAGCCACCCGTGCCGTTTCCTCGCTCCCACACCGGGACGAATTTGTTCTTCAACGCAAGGTTGGCAAACTCATAAAGCATCAGCAGGTCCGGACGCTCGCCGTTATATGAGCCCCCAACCAGGGCAATTTCGCTTTGTCCGGCGGCGATACGCGCGTGCGCAATGCGCACGGCGTCGATGCCTGCTGCCTCTTCACCCATAAAAGTGCGGGATGAACCAGTGACACCGTGAACAATAGAAATATTCCCGGCAAGGAGATTGGACAATTGTGCCAGGAACAAGGTCGGCCGCAGATCACTCATGAGGCGCTCGTTGAGGAATGCTGCGGGATTTTGCGCGTGCCTGATTCCCGTCAGAATATTTGAATCCACGGTCAGGTCGCGTTCACCCCCTCCGGCGGCAACAATCATGTCCATCCGTGAGAGAATCCCTGCGTTGCCTTTGACGCCTGCTGAATCGAGGGCTAGGCCGGCAGCGTAAGTACCGATCCGCTGCCAGTTTTCCATCTGGCGTTGATCGCCTTTTTTCGGGATCTGCAGATCGAAATTGATCGGCGCAAGCGGGTGAACGACAAAGGGCGCGAAGGTCGTGGCATCGGCCGAAGGTTGGGCCTGCATGAGTTTCTGCCAATGGGCTTCGGCGCCTTCACCAAGGCAGGAGACAATTCCGATCCCGCTGATCCAAACGTCGCGTTGGGGACTAGCCATCGGCCGCCACCTCGGCCGGGAAGCCGACTCGGGCGGCTGTTTCGCGCATCTTCAGCCGCATTTCGTCGCTCGGGAAATCCATGATGCGAAAAGTCAGCGCCGCATCGCAAATCGGCTTGCCATCAAGGGTGATGACGGCCTTGGTGACAGCATATCCGGATCCTTCGTGGTCCAACGTTGCCCTTACCAGAAGCTTTTGACCGGGCATGACGAACATTCGGAACTTTGCGTCTTTTACCGCGGCAAGAAACGGCATGCGCTCGAACCGATGTGCGGCAACCACCAGCCACCCCGACGTCTGCGCCATGGTTTCAATCAAGAGCACACCCGGCATCAGCGGAAAGCCGGGGAAATGGCCCTCGAATATTGTGCTTGTGGTGGGAACCGTCGCCTCTGCGCTGATCTGGTGGTCGGCGACGTTGACATCGACGATCCGGTCGATCAACTGGAAGTACTCAAGACGCATGTGATCCGCGCTTTAGGCTCCCTTGGCAGCGACGAGTTCGTCGATGCGGGCGCTCAGATTCTTGAGCACGAAATACTGGTCGGTGTTTGCCTTGCCGTCATTGACCTCTTGCGTCCATTGCTCGAGGGGGAGTTTGATCCCGAATGCCTTGTCGATCGCAAACGCGATATCCAGAAAATCGAGACTATCGATGCCGAGATCATTGATGGCGTGGCTTTCGGGCTTGATGGAGTCGCGCGGGATGTCACAGGTCTCGGCGATGATATTGGCTATTGTGTCGAACGTGGAAGACATCGGTAACTCTCTGGTTGATCTGAAGTTCTGGCCGGCGGGCGGCCAACGCGCCCGAGCTCCGCGCCACAGCCCCCAAAGCGCACTTATACGGCAAACGATCGGCTTGCCCGTATACCGAAGCAGGGGGGAGAGTTCAATGGTGGCGGTCGTTTAGCACGAATATGGGCTTGCACGGGCCTCCGGCGCGTAACGACTATCCTGGGGGCTACCAGCGGTCCTTTGTCACCTCGACGGGCGTGCAACCGCGACGCCCGGACAGGACACAATCCTGGTTCTTGCGCATTGCCGCCATCGTATCGGCCAACCAAAGGCCGACAGCGATCAGTCCGATCACAAAGACAAATGCGACGAGGTTCACAATCATCCGGTGACGGTAGTCGTCCGCACCGTCGCCGCGCTCATATTTTCTCAGGTCCTCGACAGCCGGGTGCGATGGCGCGGTCGCCGGCCCGGGCGGTTGCCTGCTGCGAAAGTTGACGACCCGGGGACGGTCATCGGCGCGAGTTGGTTCCCTATCCGTCATGGCGACATTCTACCATAACGTTGCAACCCGCTCGACCTGACAATTGGCCATTGAAGCGTGCCTGTTTCCGGGTATAGGTCGTCGTTGCCAGTCGTGCGGAGGTCCAAATGAATCGAACGATGCCCATCATTGCACTTGTGCTTGCCATTTGTACAAGTTGGCCGGCACATGCCGACGAGGTCATCGTTGGCAAAATAAAAATTTCGGCCGCTTGGGCCCGTGCGACGCCGAAGGGTGCAACTGTCGGCGGAGGTTATCTGACGGTCACAAATACCGGCAGCACACCGGATCGTCTGCTTGGAGGAAAATCCGACGTTTCAAACCGGTTCGAGATTCACGAAATGAGCATGGACAATGGTGTGATGAAAATGCGTGAGGTCGCCTCGGGCGTCGAAATCAAGGCCGGTCAGACCGTCAGGTTTGAGCCGTCCGGATATCACGTCATGTTCGTCGGATTGAAACAGCCTCTCAAGCAAGGCGACCGTATCAACGCGACATTGCAGTTTGAAAAAGCGGGCAACGCTTCCGTTGAGTTTGTCGTTGAAGGCATTGGCGCACGGACCGGTGGCTCGGCTATGCCCGGCGAAATGCAAATGAAGCACGGCCACTGAGCATGACCGTTAATAGGTTCGTAAAAACAGGCCATTGCATCCATACCATTGGTTAAGAGGGTCACGGCTATAGCTGCGGTCTTTGCCGGCCGAGGTAAGCGTGATGACAACCCACGACCATGGTGGCGAGGACCAAGAGTCCTGCGGTTCGCTCGAGCCGGCGCGCGCGCGTGTCTCGATCGAAGACGCATTGTCCGGTGAGCGGTTGGAGGTCTGGTACCAGCCGAAAATTGACCTTCGACGCAAATGTCTCGCTGGTGCCGAGGCATTCGTTCGCATTCATCACCCGGACGCGGGGTTGCTCTGGCCGGAGGACTACCTCGATGGCCTCGATGAAACTGATCAACTCAAGCTCAGCGAGTATTTGTTCGTGACGTGCCTGCGTCACTGGACGACGTTTGCCGAAGCAGGGTTCGGGTTACGTCTTTCCGTCAACATGCCTGCGCATCTTTTGCCCAAGATACCGATCGATTCGCTCATTGCCGCGCACCGTCCGCAATCCGAAAGATGGCCTGGTCTGATATTCGAACTGAAGGAAGATCAGATCATCCGCGATATGCCTGTCATGCGAAAAATCGCGAAGGATCTGAAATCAAGCGGCATAGTCCTGGCGATCGGCGAATTCGGTGCCGGCTATTCATCCCTTTCCAGCCTGCGCGATCTCTCATTTGCCGAACTGAAGTTGGCTGCTTCCTTTGTAAGGAATTGTGCAGTCGATGTAACCAATGCAGGCATATGTCAGACTGCAATAGATCTAGCACATCGATTCGGCAGCGTTGTCGTCGCCGACGGTATCGATGCGATCGCTGATCTGCAGGCGTTGATCGTTATGGGATGCGATCATGGCCAGGGAATGCTCGTTGCGCCGCCTCTGCCCAAGGACAGATTTCTTGTTGCGCTCCGGCAACATATGAACAGGCCCAGGTCCGGCCAACATTTGGCACCAAGCAGCGACGAGCGTGTCGCCTGAAAATTCAACGCCGATAGATCTTCCGGCCTGTCTGCCTTGATTCAGGAAACGCCAGGGCCTGATCTTCCGGCGGCAGCATCTGGAATACGTTAAGAGTCATCGAAATCAGGGCGTAATAGCCCAGAATGCCGACCAGCTCGACGGTCGCCTTGTCGCCAAGCCTTGACTGCACACGCTTGTAGGTCCGCTCACTCACGCGCCGTGTCTTGTAGAGCTCCTGGATAAAATCGAAGATTGCCCGCTCGTCTTTCGGCGCGGATATAGGAGCGCGGCCGCGGCGCAGGTCTTCGATCGTCTCCGGCTTGACGCCTCCTTTGAGGGCCATCGGGGCATGGGCAAACCATTCGTATTGCGCGCGCCAGAGGCGGGCGGTGCAGAGAATTGCAAATTCCGAGAGACGCGGCGGCAACGCTGTCCCGTACCGGCAGAAGGCGCCGAGTCGCTGTGCGAGCTCACCGAGCTCGGGCGCGTGCATCCAGGCGGCGAAGGGCCCGCGCGCCGTGATCGAGGCGCCGCGAGGGCCAGCTCGAAGGCTGGAAAGCAGGGCCTGCTGTGCCTTGTTCATGTGTTGCTCGTTTACGAGTGCAAGCCTCGGTGCCGGACGCTTGGCGGGCATAACTTGGTCCTTGAATGCGGGTGAGGGATTGGGAAACCGTCGGATGGACCGCTATTATAGCGAAAAATCAATCGCGCAAGTCCGGAGAGGAGCGGAGGCTCGATGATCGACAGTGCCAGGAAGATATTTCGGATCGCAGGTTGCATTCTCGGCTTCACGAGCCCTGCAGTCGCGGATGCAATTGACGGCCACTGGTGCCACAACGACGGGCGCCGGTTCAGTATTCGCGGACCGGAAATCGTCACGCCAGGGGGCAAGACGATGGAAGGCAATTACAGTCGGCACTGGTTCTCATATGTTGTGCCGGTCCCGGAGCCCGGCTCGGGCGAGACGGTCTTCATGACCCTGCTGAATGAGAATACTGTCCAGACGCGACGTGGGGAGCCCGCTTCTGTGCAGGAGACATGGATCCGCTGCGCGCCTTCGATCAGCGCAATTAGGGCTTCGTCGGCTCCGTTGTGAAATTGACGTCCGATTCCGAGATTGCCGTTATCCTCATCAGCCCGCGGCCCGTCATGCGCAGCACCTTCGCCGCTGCCAAGGACAGATCGAGCACCCGTCCTTTTGTAAAGGGTCCGCGGTCGTTCACAACCACCACAACGCTGCGCCGCGATCTCGGATCGGTGACGCGCAGGCGCGTGCCGAACGGAAGTGACCGGTGCGCTGCGGTGAATTTGCCGGGGTCATATCGTTCGCCCGATGCTGTACGGCCCGCGTAGTCAGGGCTGTAAAAAGCGGCGATGCCCGTAAAGCGATGCGGAGGCTGCGCGTAAGCGAGATTGCCGCTGAAGATGACCGCAAAAGCGGCAAGACCGCTGCGAAATTTCATTGTCCCCGTCCGTCCAGCCACTCAAACGGATTGATGTCGTGGAGTTCTGTCAAAAAAATGGCCGCGTGTTTGTCTGCCGGTGCGGAAGAAAGTTCCACACAATAAGTCCGAAATCGTGAAGGCCCGTCGATGATTCAGGTGCCGGGCGTGGAATGCGGCGGGTTGCTGCTTCTGTGCAGGCGCGATTTGCGTCTTTCGATATGCCGGCCAGTCATTTCGGCGCGGGCGCGACAGTCGTCGTGCAGCCGCTGAAGCTCCTCGTCGGAAAGGTCTTCGATTGCGGCGAACTTGTTCTCCGCGCCCTTCATCGCGAGCACGAGTTCGGACAGCTTGAGCTGGATTGCCAGCGTGTCGCGGTTTTGGGTGTTTTGAATCAGGAATACCATCAGGAACGTCACAATTGTTGTGCCGGTATTTATTACCAGTTGCCAGGTATCACTGTAGTGAAACATGGGGCCGGTCAGCATCCAGATGACGACAATTGCGAGCGCCGATAGGAATGCGACGGGATGACCGCTCCAGTATGAAATTGCGTGCGCAAATCGGGAAAAATGCTGCGTCAACGATGATGCCGCTGATGTTGACGTGTGTGGATGAGTCATGGCCTTCGTCATTGTCTGGTCCTCCGGCCCGAGCGGTATGGGGCCCAAGCGTTAAGTGAGCTATTCGAGTTGAGATAAGGTCATCGCAGCGCCGGCAAAGACTGTCTGATGCGGCCGATGCCGGCCCAGGGATCTTTTCTCTGCCGCGCGACGCGTTGCATGAGGTTTGTGACCGTGAATTGGCTGGCTCCCTTGATGGTATCCAATTCCGACCATTCGATGGGGACCGACACAGGAGCCCCCGCACGCGCACGCGTGGAGTAGGGGGCGACCGCAGTTGCCTCGCGGCTGTTACGCAGGTAATCGATGAAAATTCGCTTTGTACGGACGCTCTTTGCCGCCGTCGCGATGTAACGGTCGGGAAAATCTGCGGCCATCGACGTTGCAATTATTCGCGTGAACTCTTTGGCCTGCGCCCATGGAGCCGGGTTGATCGGCAGGACCACATGCAGGCCTTTGCCGCCTGAAGTCTTCAAAAAACTTTTGAGCTTCAGCTTTGAAAGACGAGCACGAACTTCTCGCGCCGCCTCGACCACGTCGTTCCATCTCGTGCCGGGGCCGGGGTCAAGGTCGAACACCAGGCGATCGGCATGGTCACGGTCGTCAACGGTCGTGCTCCTGGTATGAATTTCCAGCACGCCTCCCTGAACGAGCGCAATCAGCCCGTCGAGATCGTCGATCGATATGATTGTATCTCCCTTTTCCGGAACGAGGCGCAAGTGCTCGGCCGGAATACCCGTATGAGCGTGCTTTTGGAAAAAACACTGCCCTTTGATGCCCTCCGGGCAGCGCAACAGGGCGATAGGACGTCCGACCAGGTGCGGTCGTATCCATTTCCAGATGCTGACGTAATAGTCTGCGAGGTCGCGTTTCGTGATGCCGGCGTCATCCCAGTAGATGCGATCAGGGTGGGTGAGGTGCACTCCAGCGACGGTGCTGTTGGTCTTGAGGACGGGTCTGCTGCGCCTTGCCGTGGTCGCATGGCTGGCCGCGGGAATCGCCCGCTCGCGCACGACCTCTGTGGCCGGCTTGTCTTCCCGCACGCCTTTGAAAGCTGCCTGCCGGACGCGCCCTTCGTGAGTCCAGCCGCGGAAATCGACCTCTACCACCATCGCCGGTCTCACCCAGACCGGCGTGCGGACGCCGCGCTCCTCAGCTGGCACTTCGACGAACGGCGCTTGGTCCGCTCGAAGCGTCATCAGCTTGCGGAAAAGCCGGCGCGCCGTTTCATGGGTGAATCCCGTGCCGGTGCGGCCCGCATAACGCAGCCTGCCCTTGTCGTAGAAACCGAGCACCAGCGCGCCTACGGCGCGCGGATCTGCAGTTGATGGTACCAGGCCAGCGACGACCAGTTCCTGGCGGTCCGTGCACTTGGTTTTGATCCACTCGTGGCTGCGGCCGGAGTGGTAGGGCGCATCGGCCATCTTTGAAACGAGTCCCTCCAGCCCCAGCTTGCAGGCATGCCGCAGCAGTGTAGGGCCAGGGCCCGTCAGGGATTCGCTCAGGCGAACGATGCTGTGCCTCGGCTGATGAGCAAGGAGCCTGGCCAGCGCGGACTTTCTCGTTTTGAGCGGCAAGGGCATCAGATCCGTGCCGTCGAGGTGGAGAAGGTCAAACGCATAAAACGCCATCCGGTCGTGACGGCGGCTCTTGAGATCTTGCTGCAGCAACGAAAAACTTGAGATGCCGTCCGTGTCTTCCGCCACGACCTCGCCGTCAATGAGCGCACTTTCCGCCGGCAGCTTCGCGATGGCTGCGGCGATTGTCGGAAATTTGTTGGTCCAATCGAGCCCCTTGCGCGTCAGCAGGCTTACGCGGCCGCGGTCGAGACGGGCCTGCATGCGGTAGCCGTCGAACTTTATTTCGTGCAGCCAGGCTCCGCGTCCGGGGGGGCGGTCCGATAAAGTTGCGAGGCACGGAGGCACAAACGACGGCATGGCGTGGACGTGCGTAACCGCCTTGCCCTTTGCTGCAACGTCTGCAGCAGCGCGGCGCGCGGCCCTGACGACCGCCGGCCTCGCGCGGGGAGGCGGTCTTTTTGTACCGCCTCCGTTCTTTGGGTCGTTGCTGTGCCACACCTTGCGGGATCTGCTGGCGATTTCTTCGATCGATCGGCGGCTTGCGACCGAAAGAGGCTCCTCCTCGAGGATATCCTTGTCGCGCGGGGAGCGTTCCGCCTCGTCGTGCTGTTTGATAAGCAGCCAATTGTCGCGTTTCTCGCCCGCCTTCCGCCGCATCCGCACCAGATGCCAGCCACCGTGCAATTTCTGCCCGTACAGCGTGAACGCCAGATGGCCCTTGGCGAGACCTTTATGGGGGTCCTCTTGTGGCTCCCAACGGCCCCGGTCCCAGATCATCACCGTCCCACCGCCGTATTCGCCCTCAGGGATCGTGCCCTCGAACGTGTTGTACGCGATGGGATGATCCTCGACCTGAACCGCTAGCCGTTTCTCGCCCGGTACGAGGCTCGGTCCGCGCGTTACAGCCCAGCTTTTCATTACGCCGTCGAGTTCGAGGCGCAGGTCGTAATGCAGACGCGTTGCTGCGTGCTTCTGGATGACGAAAGCGTTGCCGCGCCGGCGCCCTACCGCGCCTTTCGGTTCGGACGTGATGCCAAATCGGCGTTTCGTACGATAGGTTTTTAGCTCGGCTTTCTTTGTGCTGCGCATGACTCTGCCGCGCTTTCAATCCGTAACGTCTGCAATCCTGCCGAGTCCGAAACTGCAAAATCCGAGGCCAAGCATACAGGATGAACCGGCGGATGATCGAGCAGGTTTCGGGTGCGGGACACCGCCGCATCCGTGGCCCCGAATTCGTGCCGTGGATCGGAACCATTGCGACCTGGCTGACGTTGCTTCCGCAGGCGGCGCTGGCGTCGCAATGACAACCAGAGGTAACGATCATGATTGGCTGGGCGGTAACGTTTCTCATCATCGCGCTCATCGCGGCGGTGCTGGGCTTCGGCGGAATTGCCGGCGTTGCGATCGAGGCTGCGAAGATCGTGTTTTTTATCGCGATTGTGTTGTTCGCGGTATCGGTTATCGCGGGGCTCGTGCGTGGACGCGGGGCGGTGACTTAGTCGAATTCGAAACCAACGGCGACCGAAAAAGCTCCGTGCCGTTGCGCGGAGCTTTTTCGGCTCATGACGCAGAATTACTCTCCGCTTGCAAGGACTGCCCGCGTGGTTTCGTCGGGTCCGAAGTCCTCGGCGCTGTTGACGTGCAGCAGGTCGGCGAGCCGCGTTCGCGCCCGGTTGACGCGCGATTTGATCGTACCCACGGCGCAACCGCAGATGCCAGCGGCCTCTTCATACGAAAAGCCGGACGCGCCGACGAGGATTAATGCCTCGCGCTGATCGGCCGGCAGTTGCGCCAGTGCCTCACGGAATTCCCGAAATTCGACGCGACCGTATTGGTCGGGTTGCGACTTGAGGGTCTCGGCAAGATGACCATCGCTGTCTTCGACCTCGCGACGGCGCTTGCGATACTCTGAACGGAAATGGTTGCGCAGAATGGTGAAGAGCCAAGCCGACATGTTCGTGCCTGGCTGGAACGAGTCGATGTTCGCCAGCGCACGCAGCAAGGTTTCCTGTACCAGGTCATCCGCGCGATCCACGTTTCCGCACAGGGAAATCGCGAATGCGCGGAGGCTCGGCACCGCACCGAGAATGGCTTTGCGGACCGATTCGTCCATCGCCATCAGCGCTCGTCCTTTTTTCCATCGCCGTCGAGGCGATTGATGAGTTCGCTAAACCGTTCGGGAACGCCCTGGTTGACGACCTCGTCGTACATCGCGCGGAGCTGCTGCCCGAGGCGGGCCTGCACGTCGCGGCTCAGCTTTGCCGGTTTCGAGCTTGGCCTCTTGTTTCGGGTTGCCGCGGTTTCCATTGAGTCCTGCTGTCCCACGGGCTTTCTTTCATTCATCGTTTAACCCCAACCTTCCGAGCCCGGCCTTGGGCATTCGGTTGCCCCTTGGTTTGTGTCAAAACCTCTGGCTGCGCAGATGGTTCCCTCAGAACGGAACTTTTTTGCGACAATTGCGTTTGGCACCTAAGGTCAGGGGGCGGCCCAAGGCTTCACCACGATCGGCTCAATGCCGGTATTTGGAGGGATTCTTGTCGACATCTCAGGCGGTTGCCCAGCATTTGCCGTACTTGCGGCGCTACGCGCGCGCCCTTTCGGGTAGTCAGGCTTCAGGCGACGCCTATGTGGCGGCGACGCTGGAGGCCCTGGTTCAGGATCCCAAGGTGCTCGAAACGGGCCTCTCCACACGAATTGCGCTCTATCGGCTGTTCACAAAAATCTGGAATTCGGTCGGCCTCAACGGAAGAACCGCCGGCGGGGCGCCGAGCCAACCGGTCGAACGCCACCTTGCGCAAATTCCGGCAAAGCCGCGGCAGGCGTTCCTGCTTGTCGCGCTTGAAGGGCTGTCGGAGGACGATGCGGCCAAGGTGCTCGACATCGATGCACCCACTTTGCGTGACCTCGTCGAGGAGTCCGGCCGCGAGCTTGCTGCCGAGATTGCAACCGATGTTCTGATCATCGAGGACGAAACGTTTATCGCGCTCGATCTCGAAGGATTGGTTGAGGGCCTCGGGCATCGCGTGCTCGGGGTTGCCCGGACGCACGGGGAGGCGGTTGCCCTCGCAAAGGCAAAGCGGCCGGGAATTATCCTTGCCGACATTCAGCTCGCCGATGGCAGCTCCGGCCTCGATGCAGTGAACGAGATGTTGCGCTCGTTCGAGGTGCCGGTCATCTTCATCACCGCCTACCCCGAGCGTTTTCTGACCGGCGAACGGCCCGAGCCGGCGTTTCTCATCGCGAAGCCGTTCCAGCCGTCGACGGTGTCGGCGGTTCTCAGCCAGGCATTGTTCTTCGAGCGCAACGCCAAACGGCGCGAGCGGCGCGCGAGCTAGGAGATACTGGGCCTTTCGTGCGAGCCGCCGCCGTCATTGTTCTGCTATTGCGGACACGTGCGACGTCTCCGGTCACACATTGAGGGATTGCGAAAGGAATTGCATTTCCTTGCATTTTTATTGATGCGCCTTGCGCCAAGCGTATTCATGCTATCAAACTCTTCCTCGGCGGTCGCATCCGGAGCATATGTCTTATTGCAGGTTGCTCGGGTGAGGTGAACGAACCAGTGCCATGGTGTGCAAGATGTCTGCGACGTCGGACACCGAGCTGGAAAGGCTTAAAAAGGAAAACAGGCTGCTGCACGACCAGATTGCTGCGCAGGCTTGGGAGCTTAGCCTCCTGCGCGCGCGTTTTGCCCGCTACGAAACGGCTCTGCGCGGATCGCATGTGACGGTCTACACGCAGGATCGCGACCTCCGCTACACGTCGATCAGCAACGCAATATTCGGTCGATCGGTAGAGCAGATACTCGGACGTACCGATGCTGACATTTACCCGCACGACAGCGCGGTTGCCATGATGGCCGTAAAGCGCGAAGTGCTGAGCACGGGGGAGGCCAAGCGGGCGGAAATTTCTCTCGCGGATGACCGTGGAGCCCGGTGGCACGATCTGCACATCGAGCCCCTTCGCAACGAGGGCGGCGAAATCATGGGCTTGACGTGCGCATCGGTCGATGTGACCGAACGCAAGGAAGGCGAAGCCCATCTTCGCCTGCTGTTGCGTGAACTGACGCACCGGTCAAAAAACCTGCTGGCCGTCATTCAGGCCATGGCGCGGCAGACGGCGCGGCACACGGGTTCCGTCGGTGCGTTTCTCGTACAATTCGGCGCACGGCTGCAGGCGCTGGCGGCGTCCCATGATCTGCTCGTGCGCGAGAGCTGGCACGGCGCGTCGCTCGATGAGCTGGTACGCTCGCAGCTATCGAGCTATCTCGATGGTAATACCGTACAGGTAAGCATCGAGGGCCCTGCGATCGCGCTCAAGCCCGAGGCGGCGCAAAATCTCGGCCTCGCACTGCACGAGCTCGCCATCAATGCCGCCAAGTTCGGCGCGCTTTCGGTACCGACCGGGCGGGTGCTGATCACCTGGAACCGCCGGGGCGCCGCCGACAACGCGCTGGAGCTTGACTGGCGTGAGCAGCTCGGACCGCGGGTGAAAGCGCGACGGAAGAAGGGCTTTGGCAGCATGGTGATCGAACGCAATCTGGCCCGCGCCCTCGACGCCGAGGTGAACATGGATTTCGACGCCGACGGGTTGCACTGTCACATTGTGATCCCTGCAAGCCAGATTCTCGCCGCCCGTTGAGCGGGTCCGGAACGCAATTCCTACATTGTCGTTTTCAGTAACGCTTGCGGGAAGCGCGGTCATTGTTTGCGCTGTCCCGGAAGGAGAGCGCAATGCGTAATCTGCTTTCTTTTGTCATGTTTGCCGCGCTCGTCGTTGTGTTGCTGGAGGTCATCGCTCCGGCGGCGGGGTTGGGCATGGCTGTCGGCTGGTCGGCTCGCCAGGCGCCGCAGGTCATCGATCGCACGAACAAGTCGGATCGCCTGGACGCGCCGCAAATAAAGAGTCGCCGCCTGGCCCCGCCAGGCGCTCCCGTGCCGGTCGGCTGCGAGGCGGTGTTCAGCACGTTGTCGAAGGAGAAGCAGGCCAATTTTCCCGGCCGTTGCCTTGCCTGACAGCGATACCCGGCCAGCGCGCGGGTTGCGAATGAAACTCGTGGTGCGGATCCGCGTTATTGGCTCCGACATTCAAAACATGGAGTTACGCATGCAAAAGCCGTTGACCGTTCTTGCGGCTCTGGTGATAGGGACAGTTGCCGCGTCTCCGGTTGCGACATCGGGGCAGGCCGGCCGATCGAAAGTCGGTACGCTGAGCTGTGACATTTCAGGCGGCATCGGCCTGATCGTCACATCGAGAAAAGACATGAGCTGCATATTTACACCATCGCGACGGGGCCCGCGCGAGGTCTATATCGGCTCAATCAGCAGGTTCGGCCTCGACCTCGGCGCGACATCCGGCGGCGAAATGATTTGGGCGGTCTATGCTCCGACCAGCCGGAAATTCGGTGCGCTTGCCGGCCACTACGGAGGCACGACGGCAGAGGCGACGGTCGGAGCCGGGTTCGGCGCGAACGTGCTGGTTGGCGGTTCGGATCGGACAATCGCGCTGCAGCCGGTATCCGTGCAGGGCCAGGCCGGGCTGAACGTCGCGGCCGGCGTCGTGGAGCTCGATCTTCGCCCCGCGCGGTAGCTCTGACCGGAAAAGCGCCGCCGCGTAGCGGCCCCTCCGCCCTATCCGAAGGTGAAGGCGTCGTGATAGGCGCCTTGCACCTGCCCCCCGGGCACCGGGCCGCCGCCGGGCACGTGCACCATGTTGCCGACCACGGCGCAGGTTGCTCCATGCAATCCGTGGCGCGGGATCGCCATGGGCGTGAGCTGCTCCCACGTGTCCGTTTTCGGATCGTAGGCTTCGTTGGTGCCGAACACCTTTCCGGTCGCTTCGCCGCCGAACACGAGGATTTTGCCGTTGATGTAGACGCACGACGGTCCGCTGCGTGGCGTCGGCAGCGGAGCGCGGAAGGTCCACGCATCGGTCTTCGGATCGTAAACCGCGTTCAGCCCGGTATTGAAATCGTAGGAATCCATGCGGCCGGCGATTGCGTGGATTTTTCCGTCGACGACCGCGACACCCATGTGGTCGCGTTGCCCGACGAAAGGCTGCGTGCCTGTCGAACCACGCATGCCCGCAAGGATGGTATATTTGTCGGTCGATGGATCGTAGATCTCGTGCCATTCAACCGAGCGTACGTCGCGCCCACCGAGGAGATGGATTTTGCCGTCAAGAACGATGGCCGACATTGCACCGCGCGGTCGGGAAAGAGGGGCGATCGGTGCCCATTGATCCGTTGCGGTGTCGTAGACGAAGCATTTCGAGTGCGGACAGCGGTTCTGCTCGATGAAACCGCCGAACGTATAGATTTTCGAGCCGATCGACGCTCCGGCGACGTGATTGCACGGGAGCGGGAAGGGCGCTTTCAATGACCATGTCCCCGTCTTGGGGTCGAACACCTGATGAAAGTTCTGGTCCACACGGTGTTTCGCATAACCGGCGATCGAGTGGATTTTTCCCTGGCATTCAATGACGGCATGCTCGCCCGTCGGGATCGGCATCCGTGGCTGCTCTATCCATCGCCCCGGATTGGACGCCTTGGGGGCAACGCTCGTCATGTAGCGCTGCTTCTCCACGGTTTTGGGAATGTCGGTGATAGACTTGTCGTTCAAGCCGAGAAAAAGCGGAAGTTCCTGTTCTGCTGCCATGATCAACCTCAACTGACATAATTCGGGACCGCGTCCCGCAACAACTTACGGGTCAGCTCGACACCCTCGCGTGCGACATCGTAGGGCGAGCGCGCCCACTGCTCCGGATTGGGAGCTTCATAACTGAGGTAGCCGGTGTAGCCTTTTTCGGCCAGAAGACCGAACATTTCGCGCCATTTCACCACGCCTTTGCCGGGCGGCAGCCGGTCGGTCGGCCTTTTCACACCTGTGACGGGATTCGGTGACAGGTCGCTGTACTGGAAGCAGTAGATCTTCTCAGCCGGTACACCCTCGAAGCCGCGACCGCCGGCCCCGCTGCGTGTGAAGTGATAGGCGTCGATCAGATAGCCGCAATTCGGCTTGTCCGCGCCTTCGATCAGTTCGGTCAGAACCGGCAGGCTGTTGAGCACGTCGTGCTGGGAGTTGAATTCGATGGCGAGCCTGAGTTTGTACTCCGCCGCAATATCGCCGGCCTCCTTGAGATATTTGATGGCATCCTTGATGGGACCATTGACCTGACCAGGGGCGCTCATCAACATATCGCAGCCGAGCGCCACGGCGTTTTCGCACGATTCACGGAATACCTTGAAAAGCCGCCTGCTTTCTTCGCCGGTTGCGAACAGCCACCCGTATTCGACCCCGAGCACGCCGCAGGGAATGCCGCTCTTCCTGATCAGACTCAGCACCTCGCCGTTGCTCATGCCGGCATCGAAACACCGCTTGAAATCCGTCCGCCGGAGCTCGACGGCGTCATAGCCGGCCTGTTTTGCGGCATCGAGCGCCGTGGCAAGCGGAGTCGTGTCGATCGTCCACATGTGCAGGGCGAGACGCCCGAATTTTTGTGGCATTCTTTCGCCCCTTCGCGTGGTTATCGGCCTTCGTATTGAAGAATGTAAAGGCCGGCGTTCGTATCTGTGAGGTACATGATGCCATTCGTATCTACAAACACATCGCAGGATTGAATGACCTTTGCGGGATTCGGCCTTTGGTCGACAATTCTTTCTGGCGGTGGCGGCACGAAGTATCCGGTCTGCCTCGGCTGGAAGGGATTTCGGATGTCGAAAATCCGCAAACCTGCGTTGTGATAGGTGGCGAAAACCAGATCTTCCGTCTGCAGCGAGCCGGGCCGGTTCTCATGCAGATTATGCGGTCCGAATTTTGCGCCTTTGGCACAAAAGTCTTCCTCGGCGGGCGTCGGCAAAGTGGCGATCGAAACCGGGTTTGCCGGCTCGCGGACGTCGATCAGCCAGGTGTAGGCCATACCGTTGGCGCAATTTGCCGATGTCGCCTCGTCGGCGAGCACAAGCATCCTGCGCCCCGGCAGCGGCAACGGCGTATGAGCGCCGCCGCCGAAGGGCGGCGCGTAGTTTCGGTGGCTGATCAATTTTGGGTTCGTTGGCTCGCTCAGGTCATGAATTGTGAACCCGCCATCGCGCCAGGCTGCATAGCCGAAGGCGCCGGCACTGATGAGATGGTGCAGCGCCGTGCGCTTGCCGAACGACGCCGGGGGCGTTTCGCCGCCGGCGCGGTGCATGCCTCTGAGCCACCAGCGGCCCGCAAGTTGCGGCTTTTCCGGATCCGAAACGTCGACGATCGCCAGCACGTGATCGATGAACCCTTCGAAGTGGACTGATACGTAGGCATATCGTCCACCGACCCACCAGATTCGATGGGCGCCAAAGCCGGGCATATGGAGAAATGCGATCTCACGCGGGCTCGACGGTCTCGTAACGTCGAAGACGCGAAGACCCGCGGCAAAAGGCTGCTCGGTCTGGACCGAGTCAATCAGAGATTTTGCGTAGTAGTCCTGCTGCGTCGCGTATTGCTGCATCGCCCAGATATTTGGCCCGTTGACCGCGAGCAGAATGTCGCCGTGGATCTGCAAGTGGTGCGATCGCGTGTTCTTCGGCGCTGCCATGAACGCGACCGGCTTCGGCTTGAGCGGGTCGCGCACGTCGACGACGGTAAAGCCGTCGCTGAACATATGACCGATAAACGCATGACCCTTGTGTACGATGACCTGGACGCCGTCGGGCCTGCCGCCCTGATCGCAGCGAGACAGAAAACGCACGTTGCTGGCCGGGGGTACAGTAACCATCGAAAATCGCTTGCATGACCAAAGCGAGGCCCGGCCGGCACTGGCGCCGAACCGGGCCCAGCAGGTTTTCCGGCGGACGTAGTATCAGCCTGTCGGCGGGGCGATTTCGTCCAGCCCTTTCTGGCGGGCTTCCGGTCCCATTTGCGTTACCGAGAAAGCGGCAACCAGAAGCACGGCGGCGATGGAGGCAAATACCGCGTTCAGACCCCAGTTGCCCTGGATCCATGGAATAGCAAAGTTGATGCCGGCAGTGGAGAGACGGCCGACGCCCGCCGCCCAGCCGAAACCCGATGCGCGTGCATTGGTCGGAAACACCTCCGACGCAAATATCTGCATCGAGTTGCCTGCCACCTGGATGAAGAAGATCATGATGAACCCGGCGACGAGCAGCTGCGTGTCAGACTGCGCATTGGCGAACGCGACCGCCATAATTCCCGCACCGATGAAAGCGCACACCGACGTGATCTTCCGGCCAAACCGGTCGAGCGCGTACATCATGAACAGGCTTGCACACGGAACCGCCAGCGTCATTCCGAAGGTGAACGTGAGCGACTTGGTGATCGTGAAACCCTTCTCGGTCATGATGTTGGGCAGCCAGTTGCCGAGGCCGATCGCGACACCGAAGAACGCCGAGAAGCAGATCATCCCCGCGATGACTCGCGTGGGGAACATTTTGAAGACGAGCGCAAACGGGTCGCTGCGCGTATCGCTCGCCGCGCTGGTCGTAAGTTGCTCCTTCGGCGCCGGGATGCCCATTCGCGCAAGCACGTCGAGGGCTTCCTTGCCGCGTCCGTGCGTTGCGAGATAACGCGGCGATTCCGGCAGCCAGAAGCGGAACAGCCACACAATCAATGCGCCGATGCCGATTACGATCCAGATGCCTCGCCAGCCGATCGAGTCGCGGAAGAACAGCGTGAAGAGCGAGGCGATCGGCCAGACGCAAGCGCCGCCGATGAAGTGCACGATCGCGAGGATTCGGCCGCGGATCGATTTCGGCGAGTATTCGCCGGCATATGCGAATGCCAGCGGTTGCTCGCCGCCCAGGCCAAGACCGGCGATGAAGCGGCATACGATCAGCCAGAACACGGTCGGCGCAAGGGCACCAAGAATGGTGAACACGCCAAACACCAGCAGGTTGAACTGATAAACGGTCTTGCGTCCCCACCGGTCGCTGAATTCGCCTTGTCCCGCTGCACCGATAAACATTCCGAGGACGGTTGCGCTGCCGATCCACGCAGCTTCCGGCCTCGTCGCAAAGTTGGTTTGCAGCATGTCCGGGATCAGCGAGCCCAGAACGATGAGATCGATGACGTCAAAGAAATAGCCGGCCGCAATCAGTGCGACGACCTTGACGTGTGTTGGTGAAATCTTTGCCTCGTCCAGAGCGTTACCGACAAATCCCTCTATGGTTTGAGCCACGGCATTGCCTCCCTGTCCCCGTTTTTAGATTGGGTTACGCAGCAAGCCTCGACAGGATGGTCCACATTTTTATCGTTGACCAGTACGTTCACGCTCGCCGCGAGCGAGGTGGTGCGCACGGGCCACTGCGATTTCGGCGGATGAAAAATCCGGGTTTGGCTGGGGAACTAGGATTCGAACCTAGATTCTCGGAGTCAGAGTCCGATGTTCTACCGTTGAACTATTCCCCACTGGGACGGGAGCAATTCTACTCCGCTGCCGGTCAGACGGGAGAGCCATCACATGGGGCAATTTCGCTGATTTGACAAGTCCATAGGCCGTCCGTCCCCCGATCAACCGGCTCGTCTGGGCCGCGTCGCAATAGTCACAATTCCGAGCAGACTGAAGGCCGCTACCAAAAGGAACACCATCCGCGGGCTGCCGTGGTCCATGACCGCGCCGAAAATCAAAGGCGAAACTATGCCACCGATATTAAAACCGGTGGTAACGAATCCGAACACCTTGCCGAAGGAGCCGGGGGGAGTGACCTCGCGCACGATCATGTCCCGCGAGGGCATGATCAGGCCCGAGAAAAAGCCACCGAGCGACATTGCCGCGATCAGCGCCAGCACCCCAAGGTCGACGCCGGCAATCAGGGCAATCGACACAGCCATCGCAGCGAGGCCGAGGGTCGCCACCAGGCCGTGCCGTCTGGTGCGCGTGACCAGAAATCCGCCTGCCAACACGCCAATGGCCGAAAACAAGAGGTTGCCCGACAACGCCGCATTGGCGGTCGTCACCGGCGTTCCGTAGAGCGCGCCAAGCGCCACAACGGAATAGTTGTACAGACCGCCGCTTATCATCGCGAGCAGCACGAAAAATGCGAGGTTGAGCAGGATCGCCGGTGAGAGGAGAAGGCGCCAGCTGCCGCCCGGTGTGCCCGAGCCGGCGCGAGGGTGGACGCTTGCCGCAGGACTTGAAACGTCACGCACCAGAAACAGCAGGAGTGCTACGGCAAATCCAATTACGCCTGTGCCAACGAAAGCGCCGCGCCAGCCCCACACGCTCTCCATCATCAGCAGGCTTGCCGGCGCCACCGCTGAGCCAAGCATTCCCGCAAAGGTGTGCACGGAAAAAGCCTGACCGATGCGCTCGGACGATACGTGCTGGGACAGCAGGGCATAGTCGGCCGGATGGTAAACAGTGTTGCCGATACCGGCCACCGCAAACATGGCAATCATCACCCAGAAGGAATCGACAAGTCCTGCGGTGACAAAGGTCGTGGCCCCGACGGCAAGACCCGAAATCAGCAATACGCGGGCGCCCAAGCGGTCGACCAGAAATCCGGCCGGGGTCTGGAAAACTGCCGTAACGATATTGAAAACCGCGAAAGCCAGTCCAATCTGCGTGTAGGTAACCTGATATTCGTCGCGCACGAACGGCATGAGCGGCGCCAGTGCAATGATGTAGTAGTGAGACATAAAATGCGCGGCACTCACGGCCCCGACAACGCGGAGGTACGGCGCATGCGCCGGGCCGATCACGCCGGCTGCCTGGGTCATTGACCCGCCTTTGCTTTTTGAATTGCCTGCCAGACTCGTGAAGACGTCATCGGCATTTCCAGGTGCCGGATCCCGAAATCGGACAATGCATCGATGACGGCATTTGCGACGGCGGGCAGGCCGCCAGACGTTCCCGCCTCGCCGCAGCCTTTGGCGCCGAGCGGATTGCTTTTGGTCGGCACCGGATGGCTGGCGACATTGATCATCGGCACGTCATGCGCGCGCGGCATCGCGTAGTCCATGAATGAGCCGGTGACAAGCTGCCCGTCGGAGTCGTAGATCGCCTGTTCCAGCAGCGCCTGCCCGAGACCCTGGACGACGCCGCCTTGAATCTGGCCCTCGACCAGGAGCGGATTGACCACGGTACCAAGGTCATTGACCGCGGAGTAGCGGACAACGTGTACGGCGCCTGTCTCGGGATCGACCTCGACTTCGGCAATATGGCAACCATTCGGGAACGCCGATGGGACGGGGTTGTTGACCACGTGATCAACATCGAGGGAGGTCGGCATGCCTTCGGGCAATTTGATGCCGGCGCGCAGGCGGGCCGCGAGATCAAGCAGGCCGATCGAACGGTCGGTGCCGGCAATCACGAAGCGGCCGCCTTTGAACTCGATATCACCCGGCGAGGCCTCCAGCACGTGCGAGGCAATCTGTTTGCCGCGTTCGATGACCATTGCGGCCGATTCAGTCAGGGCCGTGCCCACGAACATCACCGACCGCGAGCCGCCGCTGCCGCCGCCAAACGCCATACGGTCGCTGTCGCCCTCGACGATGCGGATCCGGTCGAACGGCACGCCAAGGAGATCGGTCAGTATCTGCGCGTAGGTCGTCGCATGACCCATTCCGAAGTCGAGAGTGCCGGTGACGATCGTCACCGTCCCGTCCGCCTCGAAATGGATGGCTCCAAGCTCCTTGCCGGGGGCGGCGGTGACCTCGAGGTAGCAGCCGATTCCGAATCCACGCAGCAATCCGCGTTTCCTGCTTTCACGCCTGCGCTTCCTGAATCCCGGGTAATCGGCAGCTTCGAGCGCCTGCTTGAACACTCCGGGAAAATCGCCGCAGTCGTAGGTCATGCCGGATGCGGCATTGAAGGGGAGGTCGCTCTTGCGGATCATGTTGCGCCGGCGCAGGTCGATCCGATCGATCCCGAGTTCGGCAGCGGCAAGGTCGAGCGTTCGCTCGACGTAATAGTTTCCCTCGGGCCGCCCGGCCCCCCGGTACGCCGACACGAAGGTCGTGTTCGTGAATACGCACCGGGTCGCCACCTCGATCAACGGCGTACGATAGATGCTGGCGATGTTCTTGACCTGATTTCCCGTCGGCAGGAGCGGTCCGAACTGGGCGAGAAAGCCGCCCATGTCGCCGTACCCGGTAAGCCGTATCGCAAGGATATGTGCGTTTTCGTCGAAGGCCATCTCGACGACCATATCCTGTGCCCGGCCGTGGTGATCCGACACGAAGCTGCCGGAGCGTTCGTCTGTCCATTTGACGGGTCGTCCAAGCATGCGCGCACCGTGCAGGAGACAGACGTATTCGGGATAGACTGCAGCCTTCATCCCGAATGAGCCGCCGACCTGGCCGGTAATCACGCGGACCTTGTCAGCCGGCGCGCCGAGGATTTCCATCAGCGACGTCTTCATGCCGTGTACGCCCTGGCTCGGCGAATAGAGCGTCCACTTGCCCGCTGCCGCATCGTATTCTCCGATTGCGGCACGCGGCTCCATCGCATTGACCACCATGCGCTGATTGGACGTCTCAAGCCGTGTCACGTGCTTGGCTTTTGCGAAGGCCTCCGCGACCTTGGCGGCGTCGCCATAGTGGTAGTCGAGCGCGATATTGTTCGGCACATCGTCGAATACCAGCGGTGCACCTGGCTTGACTGCCTCGGATGGTTTGAGCACCGCGGGCAGCGGATCGATGTCAAGAGTAACGGCTTCAGCGGCATCTTTCGCCTGCGTGACGGTTTCGGCGATTACGCAGGCAACCGGGTCTCCAACGAAGCGTACCTTGTCGCCGGCGAGCGCCGGCCGCGGTGTGTAACGGATCGGCGATCCGTCACGATTTTTCAGAGGCAGATTGCATTTGAGCGGGCCGTACCCGGTCAGGTCGGCGGCGGTGTAGATGGCGAGCACGCCAGGCATCGCTTTGGCCGCGGCCGTATCGATCGAACGTATTATGCCGTGCGCGTCACGGCTCCGAACCATAACCGCATAGGCCTGATTAGGGCGGCTGATATCGTCGGTATAGCGGCCCTGTCCGCGGACGAGGGTCGGGTCTTCGCTTCGTCGGACCGGTTGCCCGACGCCGAATTTGGTCAGCGAAAGCGCGGTTTCGGCGGTGCGATCATCCATTGAGAGGTAATACTTTTCGGGCCCGCGCTGTCACATAGAGCACGCCGCAATCTTCGACAAGAACGGCTTTTGCTGCGGAGGGTTGCGTGAGGCACAGGCGCTGTTACACTTTTCCTGATTACGGAAAAATGTCTGCAACCGTGACGCGCTCAGGAAACCGCGAAATTACGGTGTAGGGCAGGAAAGGCTTTTTGAGATGAGCGGCGAGGCCGGGGATCTCCCGGGCCTCGACCCTGCCGTTGATCGGGCGCCGCAGACGCGGGCCCGGTGGGGTCGGCGGTCGTCTGGACGGACCACTGGTCGTTTCGGCAATGACCGGAACGGCGTGACATACGCCGCGCTGGATCTCGGCACGAATAACTGTCGGCTGCTGGTGGCACGTCCGTCCGGCGAGGGTTTCCGTGTC
>Ga0070741_10002018_pt1 | contig 56947 bp, 55 predicted proteins | sample Coa_R1_4_FD_66440 | JGI IMG/M metagenome (GOLD analysis project Ga0070741, IMG submission 66440) | Surface soil microbial communities from Centralia Pennsylvania, which are recovering from an underground coalmine fire - Coalmine... | ecosystem: Environmental > Terrestrial > Soil > Unclassified ... | reverse complement strand
TCGACCCGGTATAGGCCGTCGCCGTGTTCCCGTAGGTGTCCTTGGCGGTGATGGTCAGGTTGTCGGCCGCCCCCGCTGTTGGCGTGGTCGACGCCGCCGAAAGCGACAGACTGCTCGCCGTAGCCGGGCTGACCGTGAAGTTCCCTGAGCTGCCGGTAATGGCATTCTGCGTGGCGGTAAGGGTCGGGCTTTCGGCCTTGTAGAGGGTGACCTGGGCACTGCCTACACCACCGGTGAAGGTGACACTCGAGGGCAGGTTCGGATGGGTGCCGTCTGGCGCGTTGTCAGGGCCGGTCAAGACAATGTTCTGGGCGCCGCTGTAGCTCGTGACCGTGCGGTCGGCAGCGTCCCGGGCGGTGATGGTGGCGCTGAACGGCGTCCCCGCCGTCAGCCCCGCCGGAACCGTCACGGCGAAGTGGTCGAGCGGCCCTACGCTGCTGACCGTCACCGATGCCGCAATGCTTGTGGCCGTCCAGGAGCGATACACGGCCGTCACCGTGTAGCTGTGGGACCCGCCGGGAACGCCGGTATCCAAACAGCTCGTCACTGAGGTCGGCAACGACGAACGGGGGCAATCGCCACCCGCCGCCGAGCCGTCGCGGCTCACGTAGTAGCTGACCGAGCCGGCCCCTGGTGCCGTGACCGCACCCCAGCCCAGCGAGACCGTGCTGCCCGACGACGAAGAGCTACCGATCGTCGGCGCGGCGAGCGTCCCGACCGATGCGGACGCGCTGCCGCTGCCGCTGGCGGTCCAGTAGGCCCAGCCGGCGCCGGCCATGGCAAGCGCGCCGGCGACGGCGGTAATAAGGACGAGGAGTTTGGTGGTGTGCTTCATGACTTCTGCGCCGTTCCTGCGTAGGAGAGCTTGAAGGTGGTGTTCTTGCAGTCGTCCTGGTTCGTAGGTAGGTCCGGCATGAGCAGCTGCGGCCAGTTCGCCGGCGCTACCCCCAGTTGCGAGAGGGACTTGGTGGCGTTCGCCGCCAGGGTGGCCGGGCCGGTGAGCTGCTGGGTGACGCGCAGATTGGTGGGCCCGACACACGCCGGGTTCGGTCCCCCTGTCGTCTTCGTGGTCGCCGGGTCGACCGTGACCGTCACCGACGTGACCGTGATCGCAAAGTTGTAAGGGTTGGCCAGCACCAGGTCGAGCGGGCGGCTCACCCCCGGATACAGCGCCTGGGTGAGGTTCCCGCTGATCCCGAAGGACTTGTTCTCTAGGATCGTCCAGGAGAAGGTCGCCGGCTGTCCGCTGCGGTTCCCGGCCGCGTCGACCGCCCACACCGAGTCGGTGTGGGTGCCGATGGCCAGGTTCTTGAGTTGGATGCCCGAGGGGTCACACGCCGCCGGGGTGGCCCCGTCCAACGAGCAGGCGAACGTGACGCCGGTCTCGGCGTCCCGCCAGGTGAATTGCGCCTTGGTGTCGAAGGTCGGGTCATCCGGCGTCTTTGTGAACGCCGGCGTCGCCGGCGCAGTGCGGTCCACCCGGAAGGTGGCCGTCACTGGACTGCTGGTGTTGGAGGCCGGGGTGGCGGTGTCGGTCGCCTGGACCGACACGATGTAGGAACCCTCGGCGCTCGGCAGCGTCAGCGGCAGCTGCCAGCTTGTCGTCCCCGCTGCCGACAGCCATACCTGCGAAGAGTTAGCAAAGGCCGAGCCGGTCCAGAACTTGCCTCCGACCTGCTGTTGGACGGCCACCTCGACCTTGGCCACCCCGGTGGCGTCCGACGCCGACCCGGACAGCGTCCCCGCCCAGCTCGCCGGCCCGTACACGCCGTTGTCGGCGGGGAAGGAGATCGACACCGACGGCGGCGTCACATCCGGCTTCTTTGCCTGCGCCCCCAGCACCTGCGTCAGAATCGGATTCGTGCCCCCGAGTTGCCACTGCGCTCCGTTCGCCACGGCCACCAGGACCAGGATCCACGCCCCCAACGACGTCTTCTTGTGGGCCTTCATCAGATCCCAGAACCTACGCATCACAGTCTCCTCAAACCCTGGGGCAGGTCGCCGAGCACACCCACCAGCGTCAGGGCTTCCTGGCGCTTGTCGCTGAGCTCACCGACAGAACTGGGGTGGGGCGGACTCTGTCCGCCCCACCCCGTGTAGACGAAGCTGCTAGCCGACGTTGATAACCAGCTTGGGCGCCTTGCCCTGGCAGGAGTCCTGGTTGCCGGTGTTCGTCATGCTGATCGAAGCGCTGGCGGCGTCGGAAGCGCCACCCTCGTAGTCCTGGAAGAGGGCGTGGTCGGCGTTGTCAACCGGGAACCAGCTCGCCATGCAGCCAACAACGGGCGCGCCGTCGGCAGCGGCGAGGATGTTGCCGTTAGCGTCGTGCATGACCGAGACGGCGGCGGACGAGAGGCTCTGGTGGCCAGCGCTCGGGTTCGTGACCTTGTAGCTGACAATCTGCGTGCCGGAACCGGGGAGGAGGGCGCCTCCGGAGGTGCTGATTCCGTCGACCGTCCAGTCGGACGCCGAGCCGACGGTGACGGAACCGTTGCCGGTGCCGGAAGCGGTGAAGTAGGCGAAGGCGGAGGTGGCGATGCCAACGGCGGCCACGGTCGAGACGGCGGCGATGGCGAGCTTCTTGGAAAGGCGCATGATCTTTTTCTCCTTGTGATGAGACGCGTTGAAGAGAGAAAGAGAGCGCCGGTTTCGCCACTTGCTCCCCGCCGGCCAAGGCGACCAGTTAAGGCCTGGCGGATCTTCGCTTTCGCCCTACACCGAAAGGCACAGGGGCCTTTCGTTCTCGGTGTTTTTCAATCGAGAGGGGTAGGCGCGGGTTTCGCCACTCGCTCCCCGCCGGCCAGGCGACCACATTGCGGCCGGCGGATCATCGCTTCGCCTTTCGCCACCGAACCTCGGCGACTGCTCCGATCATGAGCGCATCAGCGGCGCTGTGACTCCCCAAATTTGATGACAGCATGACCTGTCGATTGGCGATGTGACGGAGGTCCCGATCCGGGACATACCTGTCGTCGCTCGGCAGCTTTGGCCCGATCTTCGACAGGTTCGCGGCACTGCATCGGGCCGGCGATCCGCCGTGCTGCGCTCGGGACGGAGCAGCGCTTGACTGGAAATTAATGGAGGCTCAGGCGGCACCTCGGAGGTGCATGGTGAAGGTGGTTCCGGCGCCTACGGTCGATGTCACCTCGACCCGGCCGCCCTGGGCCTCGACGAATTCCTTCACGATCGCCAGGCCGATCCCCGTTCCCGGGAAGCGGTTCTCGAGCCCGCCGACCCGGTAGAAGGGGTCGAAGATCTTGTCGAGGTCACCGGGCGGGATGCCCGGCCCGCGGTCCCTCACCGAGATGGCGACCCCGGCGTCGTCCGGGTGGGCCGAGACCGTGATCGTGGATCCGGCGGGGGAGAACTTGGCGGCGTTCGACAGCAGGTCCTCCAGCGCCCGGGAGAAGGCGGCGGCGTCGGCCATGACGATCAGACCGTCGTCGACGTCGACCTTGACCACGTGGGCCGCCACGAGGTGACCGGCCCGCTCCAGCACCGCCTCGACCAGGGGGCGGGCGAGGTGACGTCCGATGTCGAGGGCCACCTCGCCGCCGCCGAGGCGGGTGAAGTCGAGCAGATCGCCGATGAGCGAATCGAGGCGAATCGACGACCGCCGGACGCGCTCGATGAGATCGACCTTCTGCGCTTCGGGAAGCCGGGCCCAGTCGTCGGCCAGGATCTCGCTCAGGCCGAGGATCACTGCCAGCGGGGTGCGCAGCTCGTGGGAGACGGCGGCCAGGAAGCCGGTCCGGAGCCGGTCGACCTCGCGGAGCCGCTGGCTCGCCTCCCGTTCCCGCCGCAGGACCTCGAGGTGGGCCCGCTCCATGGCCTTGTGCCCGGTGGCGTCGCGGATGGCGGCGAAGACCACGACCCCCTCGCCGGTCTCGACCGGGCTGAGGGAGATCTCGACCGGGAACTCCGAGCCGTCGCGCCGGACGCCGGAGAGATCCAGGTTGGTGCCCATGAACCGCACCCGGGGCCGGGCGGTGTAGCCGGCCCGGTGCTCGGAGTGCCGCGCCCGGAACCGCTCCGGGATGAGGACCTCGACCGGTTGGCCGAGGAGGTCCTCCCGGGTGTAGCCGAAGAGCCGCTCCGTCTGGGCGTTGACCAGCAGGATCCGGCCGCCGGCGTCGATGATCACCATGGCGTCGGGCGCCGACTCCAGCAGTCCCCGCAGCATCGCCTCGGACTGCTTGCGCTCGGTGATGTCCCGGACGATCGCCGACACCGTGATCCCTGCCGGCGTCCGCAGCGGGCTGAGGGAGATCTCGAGGGGGAACTCGGTCCCGTCCTTGCGCACCCCGTAGACGTCGTGGCCGCCGCCCATGGGCCGGGCCAGCGGGTCGGTGACGTAGCCCGCCCGCCGCCGGGGATGCTCCACCCGGAACCACAGTGGCACGAGGATCTCGACCAGCTGGCCCACCAGCTCGGAACGGTCGTAGCCGAAGACGATCTCCGCCTGGCGGTTGACCACCTCGATCACGCCGCCCTCGTCGACGATCACGATGGCGTCGGGCGCCGTCTCGATGAAGTCGCGGAAGCGGGCCTCGGCCTCCCGGTGGCCCGTCAGGTCCCGGGCGATGGTCGACGCCCCGGTGACGCGGCCCGACTCGTCCCTGATCGGCGACATCGACAGTGACACGTCGATCAGGTGGCCGTCGCGGTGCTGGCGGATCGTCTCGAACTGATCGATCCGCTCCCCGGCCGCCAGCCGGCGCAGGATCTCGGGAATCTCGTCGACCCGGTCGGGAGGGGCCAGCAGGGTGATGGGCCGGCCGATCATCTCGTCGGGGGCGTACCCGTAGAGCCGCTCGGCGGCGGGATTCCAGCTCGTGATCGTGCCGTCGAGCGTCTTGCCGATGATGGCGTCCTGGGAACTCTCGACGATGGCGGCCAGCTGGTGCCAGCCGGCCACGGCGGAGGCCCGGAGCCGGTCCAGCGCCGCCGTCCGCTTCCGCTCCGCGTCCTCCCACCAGTCCGGCGCCGTCGCCCCCCGGACGGCGGCCACGAGCCGCTCCTTGGTGCAGGGCTTGGTCACGTAGTCGAAGACGCCGAGCTCCCAGGCCGCCTCGCGGTCGCGCTTGCCGGCCCGGCCCGTCAGCATGACCACGGGGATCGACCGGGTCGCCTCGTCACCCTGGAGCGCCCTGACGACCTGGCGCCCGTCCATGTCGGGGAGAACGAAGTCCAGCAGGATCACGGCCGGGCACTGGTCCCGGGCCAGCTTCAGCGCCGCCGAACCGGTGGCCGCCTCCAGGACCTCGAAGCCGGCCGAACGCAGGTACAGCCCGCACAGCACCACCATGTCGGCATCGTCGTCAACGACGAGGACGACCGGACCCGGCGGCGGCTCTTCCTTCCGGCCGCTCATACCGCAAATCGTCACACGTCCCCGGGCAGCCCTGTGCCTGGCCCGGGGGCCGACGAGAACTGGTCTCCCTGACAGGTGTCGGTGGCCGGTGAACGGTGTTCGGCCGGGCGGGCCCTCAGCTCCCTCGCGGCTGACCGTACTCCTCGTCGGTGACGTGGGCGCCCCAGTCAGGGGCCCCTTCGTAGACGGCCAGGTGGGTCATGAACTGGTCGGGGGCGGCGCCGTGCCAGTGCCAGACACCGGGGTCGGTGACGACGGTCTCGCCAGCCCGGACCTCCTCCACCGGGCCGCCCCGGTCCTGGACCCGGGCCACGCCCTCGATCACGTAGAGGGTCTGACCCTGGGGGTGGCTGTGCCAGGCCGTCCGGGCGCCGGGGCTGAAGTGCACGCTCCCCAGCGAGACCTGACCCCCGCCGGAGAGGTCGTTGAACCACACCGCCCCGGTGAACCACTCCGCCGGGCCCGCCATCGACCCCGGCTGCTCCCGAACGACCCGCACGGCTGACTCCCCTCGCTGGACGACGACAGGCCAGAGCCTGCCACGTCAGGCCAGGGTGACGTCGAGGCGGTCGAGGCGGCGGGTGGGGACGGTCTTGCGCCACACCGGCCGGTCGGCGAGGCGGAGGTCGGGGAAGCGGCGGAGGAGGGCCTCCAGGGCCAGCATGCCGCTCTGGAGGCCGACCCGGCGGCCCAGGCAGAAGTGGATGCCGGCGCCGAACGACAGGTGGACCTCGGCGCCGGGGCGGTCGACCCGGAAGCGGTCGGGGTCGGGGAACACCGCCGGGTCGCGGTTGGCCGCCCCGATGAGGGCGGCCACCATCTCGCCCTCGACGACCTCGTCGCCGAGGAGCGTCGTGTCGCGCTCGGCGATGCGCATGAAGGCGTTCTGGATCGGCGCCTCATAGCGGAGGATCTCCTCGACGGCGTTGCCCATCAACGACGGGTCGGCCACGAGCTTCTTCAGCTCGTCGGGGTGGTCGAGGAGCAGCATGGTCCCGGTCGAGATGAGGCTGGTGGTCGTCTCGTTGCCGGCGGCCATGATCGTGAACAGCAGGTTGGCCAGCTCGTTCTCGGTCAGGCGGTCGCCCTCCTCCTCCACGGCGATGAGGGCGGACAGCAGGTCGTCGCCCGGGTGCCGGCGGCGCTCGGCGATGAGATCCCGGATGTAGCCGTCGAACTCCACGGTGGCGACGTCGGCCAGGCGGACGAGCTCGTCCTCCAGCACCGGGCGCATGGAGTTGGCCACGGCGTCGACCCAGCCCTGGACCCGGCGGTGGTCCTCGAACGGCGCCCCGAGCATCTCGGTCAGCGCCATGGCCGGGACCGGCATGGCGTACTCCGTCACCAGCTCGGCCCCGCCGGCGGCGGCCAGGTCGTCGAGGAGCCCGTCGATGAAGGCCGCCAGCCGGGGGACGACGCCCTCCACCATGCGGGGCGAGAAGGCGATGCCGACCAGCCGGCGCAGCCGGGTGTGCTGCTCGCCGTTGGTGAAGACGAGGATCTCCATCGTCTTCTTGATGAACGGCCGGTCCTCGAACCCGCCGCCGGCCAGGCCGAAGCCGGTGGTGAAGTCGTGGGAGCGCATCAGCTCGGTGCAGCCGGCGTGGCTGGAGACGAAGCGCACGCCGAGCATGCTGGGATGGTTGGGCGCCGTCTCCCGCAGGCGGGCGTAGAGCGGGTAGGGGTCCTGCGTCTGGGGGTCGCTCAGCAGCTCGATGAGGATGTCGTCGGGGTCCACCGCTCGCCCCCCGCCTAGGCCCGCTGGCCCAGCGCCCGGCGGAACAGCAGGTCGACCGGGCGGGCTAGCAGCCGGCTGTGGGCGGCGGGCAGCAGGCGGACGATGGCGTCGAGGGCGACGGTGTCGGGCCCGACCAGCGCCCGGGGCCGGTCGTGGCGGATCGCCCGCACGATGGCCGCCGCCACCGTCTCGGGCTTCGTGGTGCGCATCTTGTCGTAGGTGGCCTGCATCGTCCGCCGGTCGGCGTCGTCGATGACCGGGCTGTGGGCCACGAACTGCGTCCCGGTGATCCCGGGGCAGACCACCGTCACCCGGACGGGCGTGGACCGCAGCTCCATCCGCAGCGTCTCGGTGAAGCCCCGCACGGCGAACTTCGACGAGTTGTAGGGCGCCATCCGGGAGTAGGCCAGGAGGCCGGCGTTGCTGGCCACGTTGACCAGGTTGGCCTCCGGCCGGGTGACGAGGTGGGGCAGGAAGGCCACGGAGCCGTGGACGACGCCCCAGAAGTTCACGTCCATCACCCGGTGGAAGCGCTCCAGGGGGACGTCGGCCGTGGCCACGGTCGGCCCGGCGATCCCGGCGTTGTTGACGACGATGTCGACGGCGCCGTGCTCGGTCAGGACGGCGTCGACCAGGGCCCGCATCTCCGGCTCCGACGTCACGTCGACCCGGTGGACGCTGGCCCGGCCCCCGGCCGCCCCGACGAGGTCAACCGTCTCCTTGGCGGTGTCGGCGTCGACGTCGCACACCGCCACCGTCGTCCCCTCGGCCGCCAGGGCCAGCGCGGTGGCCCGTCCGATCCCGGCGCCCGCCCCCGTGATGACCGCCACCTTCCCGCCCAGCTCTCTCATAGGTATAGAGAGTATTCACTTTCTTGTTAGCGCTGCAACGAGGGGGCCCGCCGGGGCCGGAACGACACCGGGGCGGCCTGCACCTCCTCGGGCATCCCGTCGGAGAAGACCACCGTCAGCTGGCCGGCCACCCGGGCGGCGTCGATCGCCTCGCCCCGCAGGAGGGCATCGAGGGCCAGGCCGATGTGGGTGCCGAACATGGCGGCGAAGATGAGGCTCCCGTCCCTCTGGCGCCAGCCGGTGATCCGGGAGACGACCTCGTAGATCGGCCGGGACAGCGTCGGGTGCAGGTCGCCCTGGTAGAAGCGGCGGGCCTCGCCCAGCTCCGACAGCAGCACCACGGCCAGGAACGGCGCCGAGTCGGCCATGAACCCGAGCAGCATCTCGTTGACCTGGCGGAGGCGGTCGCGCCGGTCGCCGGCGGCGGCGTCGATGTCGGCGGTGCTGGCCAGCAGCTCCTCCACGAAGCGTTCCAGCGGCTCGTGGACGGCCGCCCGGAAGATCTCGCTCTTGGAGGGGTAGAAGCGGTAGAGCAGCGCTTCGGTGATCCCCGCCTCCTCGGCGATGCGCCGGGTGCGGGCGCCGGCGAAGCCGGCCTCGAGGAAGACACGGCGGGCGGCGTCGAGGATCCGCTCCCGGCGCTCCTCGGCCCGGAGCCTGGTCCGCTTCGGGCGGGGCGCCTCCTCCATTGACGGATTGTAGGCAGGGGGCCCCTGTTAAGGTCGACAACGTGGACGACGACCACGGCGAGCCGCCCCGCCGCCGGCGCCTGGCGGCCGAGGCCCGCCGGGAGCTGATCGTCGCCGCCGCCCGGGAGGTCTTCGTGGAGTGCGGCCGGGCCGGCGGCCGCCTGCGGGACATCGCCGAACGGGCCGGGATCACCGAGGCCTACCTCTACCGGTACTTCGCCTCCAAGGACGAGCTGTACCACGCCGCCGTGCACGAGCCGGTGGAGCGGATCATCGCCGCCTTCGAGGCCGACATCGACGACCTGACCGCCACCGAGGGGCTGACCGGCGCCGAGGTCGTCGGCCGGCTCAACGAGCTCATGCTGCGGTTCATGGCCGCCGCCGCCCCCTACCTCGGCGTGGCCCTGTTCTCCGACGTGACCGGCGACGACACGTTCTACACGTCGACGCTGCACCCCCGGGTCTACCGCCGGACCCGCGACGTGCTGGCCGCCGTCAAGGGCTGGCCCGACCGCCGCGTCGATCTCGACGTCCTCAACACCGCCATGTGGAGCCTGAACTACGGCGTGGCCCTCGACGCCCTGCTGCGCGACGTCACCCTCGACGTGGCCAAGGCGGCCAAGCGGGTGACGCAGCTCTACCTCGTCGGGATTCCCAGCTTCACTCGAGCCTGAGGTCGACCGGGTAGTCCGACAGCCAGGCGTCGAGGTGGACGACGAACTCGATGTCGGTGCGGTGCACCTCGTCGTCGAGCTCGCCGGCGGCCACCTTCTCCGCCCGGGCCCGGTCGACGAGCGGCAGGGCCGGGCTGTTCTCGGCCAGGAGCTTGCCGAGCTGGTCCCGCAGCGCCGTGTCGTAGGTCGGGTCGGGCGTGGCCGGGTAGGGCACCTTCTTGCGCTCGGCCACCGACTCGGGCAGGAACTCCCGGGCCGCCGCCCGCAGCAGGCTCTTCTCCCGCCCGTCGAACGTCTTCATGGCCCACGGCGTGTTGAACACGTACTGCACCAGCCGGTGGTCGCAGAACGGCACCCGCACCTCGAGGCCGGTGGCCATGCTGGTGCGGTCCTTGCGGTCGAGGAGCCAGCACACGAACCGGGTGAGATGCACGTAGCTGATCGCCCGCATGCGCCGCTCCAGGGGATCGACGCTGCCGTCGGGCAGGTGGGGGACTTCGGCCAGGGCGTCGGCGAAGGCCGCCCGCTGGTAGTCGCCGATGGCCAGCCGGTCCCGCAGCCCCGGCTCGAGCAGCGTGGCCTCGGCCATGCGCATCTTCGTCCCGGCCAGCCAGGGGAAGACGTCGGCGTTGACCGAGGCGGGGTCGTGGAACCAGGCGTAGCCGCCGAACACCTCGTCGGCCGACTCGCCCGACAGCGCCACCGTCGACTCGGCCCGGATGGCCTTGAACAGCAGCAGCAGCGAGCTGAAGCCGTCGCCCCAGTTGGTCGGGTGGTCGAAGGCCCGCACCACGTCGCGGTGGATGTCCGGGGCCATCAGGTCGGCGGTCGACAGGATGATGTCGCGGTGGTCGGCCCCGACGTGGCGGGCCAGGTCGTGGGCGAAGGGCGTGTCGGGCGTGGGCCGGATCACGTCGGGGGTGAAGTACTCGTCATAGCCGACGAAGTCGACGGAGAAGCTCCGGACGGGCCCGTCGCCGTTGTCCCGCAAGGCCTTGGCCGCCAGGGCGGTGACGGCCGACGAGTCGAGCCCGCCCGACAGCAGCGTGCACAGCGGCACGTCGGAGATCAGCTGGCGGTCGACGATGTCGAGCAGCAGCTCCCGGACGGTGGCCACGGTGGTCTCGAGGTCGTCGGTGTGGGGGATGGCCTCCAGCTGCCAGTAGCGGCGCTTGGTCACGCCCTGCCGGCTGACGGTCACGACCTGGCCGGGCCGCACCTCGTACATCCCCTCGTAGATCGACCGCTCGGGGATCTTGACGTTGGCCAGCAGGTCCCGGAACCCGTCGAGGCCGACGGTGGCGGTGAACTCGGGGTGGGCCAGGATCGCCTTGGCCTCCGAGCCGAACAGCACGCCGTGGGGGGTCGGGGCGTAGTACAGCGGCTTGATGCCCATGCGGTCCCGGACGAGGAGCAGCTCCTCCCGCCGGGTGTCCCAGATGGCCAGGGCGAACATGCCGTTGAGGTGCTCGACGAAGCCGTCGCCCCACTCGAGGTAGGCGTGGAGCACGACCTCGGTGTCGCTCTCGGTGGTGAAGCGGTGCCCGGCGGCGGCCAGCTCGGCCCGCAGCTCCCGGAAGTTGTAGGCCTCACCGCTGTAGGTCATGACGGCCGCCGGCCCGTCGCCGGTCGCCGCCTGCCCGGCCACCATCGGCTGGCGGCCGCCCTCGATGTCGATGACCGCCAGGCGGCGGTGGCCGAGGGCGGCGTGGGGCGCCAGCCAGATCCCGGCCGCGTCGGGGCCCCGGCACTCCATCGTCCGGTTCATGGCTTCCAGGATCTGCCGTTCGCCGCTCAGGTCGCGGTCGAAATCGACCCAGCCGGTGATGCCGCACATGACGAACCTCCCCTGTCGTCCTGTGCGGCCACTATCCCACGGACGGGCCGCCGAGCCCTAAGGGACCGACAGCACCAGCACGGTTCCGGTCGACCCGTCGACCTCGACCATCATCCCGTCCACCAGCCGGGCGGTGCCGCTGGCGGTGTCGGTCACGGCCGGGATCCCGAACTCCCGGGCCACCACGGCGGCGTGCGACATCGTCCCGCCGATGTCGGTGACCACCGCCGCGGCGTGGCCGAACAGCGGCGTGTAGCCGACGTCGGTCACCTGGGTGACGAACACCTCACCGGGCTCGAGGCGGTCGGCCGTCTCGGGCGTCACGATGCGGACGGGCCCCCGGGCCTTCCCGCCGGCGGCGGGCACGCCGGTCAGCCGGTCGCCGGGCGACAGCGGCTCCGCCTCCGGCTCCGGTTCCCACGGCGCCACGAAGGCCACCGGCAGGCGGATGGCGGCCAGGCGGTCCCGCTCGGCCCGGCGGCGGGCCACGGTGTCGCGGGCGGCGGGGCCGGGGGCGAACAGCTCGTCGGCCGTCAGGTAGAAGACGTCGTCCACCGCGCCGATCACGCCCTGTTCCACCAGGCGCCGGCCCTGCTCCCGGGCCAGGCGGCGCATGACGTGGATCGTGCGGACGAGGGCGTCGCGGTCCCGTTCCCGTTCGGCGGTGGCCCAGCGGGCCAGGGCCACGGCCGGCTTCGCCCGGCGGGGGACGGCGGCGCCGTCGCCGTCGCCGGTGGCGGCCGGGCCGGCCCCGGCGGACTTCGCCGCCTTGGCCACGGTGCGCAGCACGAGGTCGGGGTCGTCGGCGAAGACCGACGAGGCCAGCTCGCACTCCGCCGGGCCCCGGTGGCCGAAGCGGGCCAGCGCCTCCCGCACCGCATCGGCGAAGCCCGGCGACACCGCCGTCACCCGGTCGAGCAGCTTCGGGCCCCCCTCCTCCAGCACGGCCATGACGGCGGGGTCGGCCGCCGCCTGCTCGGCCAGCCGGCGCACCCCGGCCAGCCCTTCGGCGCTGGTCAGCCCCTCGCCGACGCGCTCCACCACGCCGGTCCGCCCGGCCAGCTGCTCGGCGGTGTTGGTGCCCGCCCCGGTCAGGATGGCGCCGAAGGCGGCCAGCTGCCAGCCGTGGCCCTGGAGGTCGAAGGCCAGCGAGAACATCGACTCCAGCGTGGCGTCGGACAGCGCCGCCGGGTCGGCCGTCAGCCGCTCCAGCCGGGCCACCTGGGCCAGCATCTCGTCGACGTCGGCCCGGTAGCCCTTGAGCACCCCGCCCAGCCGCTTCCCCATGCCCGCCCCGGCCCGGGCCTTGGCCCGCAGGCCGGCCGGCTTGTCCATGGGCAGCTTCGAGAAGTCGAGGACGGGCAGCTCCTCGACGTGGCGGCCGAGGTACTGGCGGGCGAACGACTCGGCGTCCCACCCCGGCGACAGCTCGCCGATGGCGGCGCCGGTGGCCACGTTCATGTACATGCGGTGGCCGTGGATGGAGAACATCCGCACGTCGGCCTCCCGCTGCGCCACTCCCGTCATGCCGACGAACTCGACGGCGGCCACCCCGGCCCGGGCGAAGGCCGGCGCCACCGCCGTGAGCGACAGCGGCGTGGCCGGCCCCGGCAGCGCCTCGGAGAAGTTGGTGGCCACGAACACCGAGAAGCGGGCGTCGACCGGGGTGTCGAACTCCCCGACGACGTCGGGCTTGCCGCCCGGCTCGAGCGGCGCGCCGTCGAGCGGCGGCGTGTCGGCCGGGAGGCGCCCGGGGGTGAAGGGCTGGCGCCACGGCAGCCGCACCGCCTTGTCGCCCACGCCCATCAGGCCCATGAGGGCGAGGTGGGTGTCCTCCAGGGCGTCGAGGCCCGACCAGGCGCAGTGGAAGCCGAACTCCTCCCGCTGGCGGGTGGTGTCGAGCAGCGGCTGGTAGCGGAGGTACTCGAAGTCGCCGACGTTGACCGGCGCCAGCTTGCGGTCGTAGAGCGCGGTGATCGTCTTCTGCAGCGCCCCGGCCGGGACGTGGACGACCTTCTTGCCCAGCGCCGCCCCGACCTGCTCGGCGGTCAGGATGTCGTCGGCGGCCAGGTTGACCGGCCCGGCGGGGCCGCCCTCGCAGCAGACGACGAAGAAGCGGCCGACGTCGTCGGCGTGGACCACCTGCCACAGGCACTCCTCGCCCCTGACGACGGCGAGGACGGGCCCGGCCAGCAGGTTGCGGACCCGGTTGTCGATGCGCCGCCCCATCACGGCGGGGGCCCGGATGCTGACGGCCTCGACGGGGGCCGAGGCCAGCAGGGCCTCCACCTCGGCCTTGCACACGGCGTAGGCCGCCTCGGGGTGGGGGCGCAGCGGCGTGTCCTCGGTCAGGCGGCGGCGGTTGTCGGGCCGGGGCCCGTAGGCGGTGGAGGAACCGGCGAAGACGATGCGCCGGGCGCCCGTCCGCTCCATGGCCGCCAGCACGTTCTCGGTCCCGCCGATGTTGGTCTCCCGTTCGGCCGGGGCGCCGTAGAGCGCCTCGATGGCCCAGGCGCAGTGGGCGACCACGTCGCAGCCGGCCATGGCGGCGGTCACCGCCTCACGGTCGCGGATGTCGGCCTGGCGGTACTCCGCGCCGGGGCACGGCGCGGCCGGCGGCCGCCGGGACAGCCCGACGACGGTGTGACCCCGCCGCACGAGCCGTTCGGTGATCTCCCGGCCGAAGACGCCGCTGGCGCCGGTGACGAGGACCTTGAGGCGGGGCATGGCTGTCTCCTCGGGCAGACTTACCGTAGGTATCGTATAGTTACTCCCCTGAAGGGGAAAGGGCAGCAGGGCCGAGGCCAGCGCCGACCGGGGGGAGAGCCAGTGGAGACCGACCCGTCCTCCAGCGAGACAGTGGAGCTGGCCCTGAAGGGCCTGTCAATGCCGTTGGTCGAGGCCATGGAGTCGCAGCGGGCCATCCGGCGGCTCCTGCCCGACCCCGTCCCCGACGAGCTCGTGCTGCGGATGATCGAGCTGGCCGAGAAGGCGCCCAATGGTGGGAACGAGCAGTGGTTCGCCTTCCTGGTCGTGAAGGACCCCAAGGTCCGGGCCGGCCTCGCCCAGCTGAACCGCTGGGGCTACCCCGGCCTCAAGCTCTACTACCGCAAGCGGATCCGCGACGACGCCAGGTGGGCCCGCACCTGGGCGGCCATCGAATGGCAGAAGGACCACTTCGAGGAGATCCCCGTCCTCGTCGTGGTGTGCTCCACCCGCCGGGTGCCGATCTTCCGGGGCCTGCTCAGCGCCGGTGTCTACGCCTCGACGTACCCGGCCACGCAGAACCTCCTGCTGGCCGCCCGGGCCATGGGCCTCGGGGCGGCCTTCATCTTCCTGCCGCTGTGGTGGATGGGCCGGGCCCGCCGGGTCCTCGGCCTGCCCCGCAAGGTGACGCCGGTGGCGGTGATCCCCATCGGCTGGCCCCGGGGCCGCTACGGGCCGACGACCCGCCGGCCGGTCGGCGAGGTCACCCACCTCGACCGGTGGGGCGACCAGCCCTGGCGGGAGCGCTGAAGGGTCTCAGCCCGGCGGGGGGGCCGGTTCCCAGTCGAAGCGCCAGCGGAGCTCGAGGCGCTCGTCGGCCCCCAGCGGCTCGGGCTCGGAGCCGACGGCCTCGGTGATCGACCAGCCGGCGTGGAGCAGCACGCTGCCGAGGAGGCAGAGGTCGGTCCCGCAGTAGAGGGCTTCGCAGGAGGATTCGTCGAGGCCGGCGGTGGCGTCGAGAAACTCGGCGGCGATCGCACGGTACTCCTGGGCGGCGGCGGCGGCATCGTCGGCCAGGCGCCTCGCCCGCGCCAGCGCCCGCGCGAGGCGGTCCTCGGCCCGCAGCAGGCGATCGGCGGCGAGCACCCGGCTGGGTTCGTCCGGGTGCCGGTGCCCGGCGTCTCCCATCGGGTCGACCCCTTTCGGTGCGCCACGCATCCTGGCCCTGAGCGTGGCACCGCCCGGCGGCTCCGACCAGAGGCGAAAGCCCCTTTGTGGCGGCGGGTCCTCAGGTCGCCGGGCGGACGAAGCCGCCCGCCCGGGCCCGGTCGGCGAAGAACTCGAGCCAGGTCCAGCCGACCTTGAGCGGCCGGTCGTCGCCCCGGCGGCGGGTGACGCCGGCCTGGGCCCGGTAGCCGGCCCAGCGGGCGGCCGAGAACTCGTTCATCCGGCCGGCCGGTTCGGGGGTGAAGACCCATTCCTCGCCGCCGGCGGCGTACACGGCCTCGCCCATCCAGTCGCCGTCGGCCAGGGTCAGCCGGGCGTCGAGCGCCGAGGTGGCGAAGCGGGGGCCCTTGTGGTCGAACGTCCCGGCCACGGCGAAGTCGTTGAGGCCGCAGATGAAGAAGCCGGCGTCGACGGAGCCGTCGGCGTACTCGTTGGCGAAGACGTTCCACGCCACCTGCGTCCGGGCGAAGAAGCGGTGCTCCTTCCATTCCGGCCCCTGGGGCCAGTAGCCGTGGTCGACGAGGACGAACCCGGTGACGGGCCGGCCGAGGACCGTCCCCTCGGCCCGGTTGGCCTGCATCGTGTACAGCAGCGAATCCTCCGGCATGGGCGAGTAGTGCATGAGGCCCGTCCCGATCGGGGTGGCCTCGAGCGACAGGAGATCGCCCTCCGTCCAGCTCAGCCCGCCGTCGCGGAACGACAGGTCGAGCGGCTGCTCCTCGCCGGAGACGAGGTCCTCGCCCACCTTGGCCATCAGGGCGTCGGCGTAGCGGTGGCTCTCGGGGGTGAAGTGGCGGCGGATCTCGCCCCGGGACGTGCGCAGCGAGGCCGGGGCGAGCCGGAGGTGCTCGGCGTCGCGGTTGGTCATCAGCCACAGGCCCGACGTCATGGGGCCGATGAACTTCCGCTCCAGCACGTAGAGGCGGCCTTCGTCGTCGCGCAGGCCGCCGTAGAAGTACTGCACCTGGAGGTGGAGGCCGAACTTGGCCCGGCCCGGGGCGACGTCGGCGATGCGGGGGTCGAACCAGCCGACGATCGTCTGCTCGTTGTAGTCGCCGAGGGCGCGGTGATCGGACACGGAGATCCTTCCGGGGGTCAGGAGGAGTGCCGGGCCAGGACGGCGGCCCGCCGGCGGGCCTCGGCATCGCCGGGGGCGGCGCCACCGGCGTCGAGGTGCGCTCCGGCGTCGGACGGGCGGGCGTCGGACGGGCGGGTGCGGGCGGTCACGATGTCGGCGTGGAGCAGGAGGCCGCCGACGATGAAACAGGCCAGGGCGACGAGCCCGCCCGACAGGACCACCGGCACCTGCGCCGGGACGTTGTCGGCGGTGCGGACGCCGGCCCAGGCCACCAGCGTGACGATCAGCCCGGCCCCGACGAGCCCGGCACCGATGGTGCCGACGGCCCGGGAGCGCAGCAGCAGCGGAAGCTTCGAGGTGTTCACGGTGTCGCCTCCCGGCGCCGGAGATTGGTGGAGTAGGCGAGGTAGCGGACGAGGAGGGCGGCGGTGATGACGGCCAGCAGCGCCATCGTCCCCTTGGACGGCCCGCCCGGCCCGGCGGCCCGGACGGCGGCCGGAGCCGCCGGGGGGAGCGCCGGAGCCGGCACCGCCCGGAGCGGCGCGGCCGCGGCGGCCGGCGAGCCCGATGCCGAGGGGAACGGTGCAACCGGCCGGCCCGAGGCGAGACCGCCGGAACCGCCTTGGGCGAACCCGAGGTCCGGTCCGCCCCGGCCACCGGCGGCGAACCCGAGGTCCGGTCCGCCCCGGCCGTCGGTGCCGGATCCGCCGGCGCCGTACAGGGCGGCCGCGTCCGCAGGGCCGGCGCCGGATGCCGATGGCGCGCCGGGCGACTGCGCCGCCGACCCCGCCGGCCCGGTCCCCTCCGCCGCGCCGCCAGAGTCCGCCGGCGGGGGCGCGATCCCGCCCAGCCCGCCGCCGACGGCCGGGCCGGCGTCGGGCGGCGGCTGGTTGACGATCGTGCGGGCGCCGGCCCGGGCGTAGCCCAGGCCGAAGGTCACGGTCAGCTGGCCGGTGTGGAGCGTGACGGTCAGCTGGGCGGCCCGGGCCCGGGCCTGGCTGCCGTCGGCCGCCGCCTCGACGAGTTCGGGGACGACGTCGAACGTCAGCGTCCCGGCCGGGGACAGCACGGGCCCGAGCCCGGCCAGGACCGGGCCGAGCTTCTCGATGGAGTCGGACGGCAGCGCCACCGGCTTGCCGTTGACCAGCAGCGCGCCGATGGTGGCGTCGGCCCGGGCCACCGCCCCACCGGCCCGGCCGGTGGTGGTGGCCACGGCCCGGTTGCGGACCGACCGCAGCGTCACGACGCCGCCGATGGTCAGGTCGTTGATCTCCGAGGCGGCGACCACGTCGGTGGCGCCGTCGGCGGTGGCGGCGGTGTCGACCGTGGCGGTGAACGGCCCGCCCCGGAGGTTGCCGGACCGGGCGCCGTCGGGGGCGGCCTGGGTGGCGTAGCCGGCCAGGTGGCTCCCCCGGGGCCGGCACTCCGCCACGGCGGTGGGGCCGAGGCCCTCGCCCGGCGCCCGGGTCTCGGCCGTGGGCGTCTGGGGCGACTGCGGGTACAGGCATTCGGCCCAGCTGGGAGCGGTGAGCTCCTGCTTGCCGCTGGCGGCGAACCCCGCACCGATCCCGAACCGGAGCAGGAAGCCGGGATCGGCGAAGGCGGCGAAGCCCGTCGACAGGTCGTCCGACACCTCGGTGGCGGCCCGGGGATAGCGGGCCAGCAGCAGGTCGGTGGGGACGGTGCCGTCCTGGCGGACGGTGAAGGCCTCGCCGACCATGTTGACGTTGGTACCGGCCGCCGGTCCCTCGCCCGCCCCGGCCACGGCCGGGGGGAGCAGGCAGGCGGCGATCACCGTCACCGCCGCCAGCCGGGCCGCCCGCCGCATCCGACCGCCGCCGGGGCCCGGGGCCGTCACGACACACCTCCCAGGTACGAGGCCTCGACCAGCTCCGAACGGCGCAGCTCGGCGGCGCTGCCGGTCACGTCGACGTGGCCCTGCTTGAGGACGTAGCCCCGGCCGGCCACTTCCAGGGCCAGCCGGACGTACTGCTCGGTCACCAGCACGGTCAGCCCGCCGGCCGCCAGGCGCCCGATGGTCTCGAAGACGAGCTCGGCGATGTTGGGCGCCAGGCCCATGCTGGCCTCGTCGATCATCATCAGCGCCGGTTCGGCCAGCAGCGCCCGGGCGATGACCAGCATCTGCTGCTCGCCGCCCGACAGCCGCCCGGCCAGCTGGGTGCGCCGCTCGGCCAGCCGGGGGAACAGGTCGTAGGCCCGGTCGCATTCGGCGGCCAGGGCCCGGGCCGGGAGGCGGCGCCGCTGAGCCCCCATCATGAGGTTCTCGGCCACGGTCAGCGTGGGGAACACCTGCCGTCCCTCGTCGACCAGCACCACGCCGGCCGCCACGACCCGCTCCGGCGCCAGGCCGCCGACCGGGCGCCCGTCGACCGTGACCGTGCCGGCCATCGGCCGGATCTGGCCGGCGATCGTCCGCAGCAGCGTCGTCTTGCCGGCGCCGTTGGGGCCGAGGAGGGCGACGACCTCGCCCCGGCCGACCTCGATGTCGACGCCGTAGAGCACCTGCACCGGCCCGTAGCCGGAGCACAGCCCCGAGGTGGCCAGCAGCGGCCCGGTCATGCCGGCTGGGCCTCCTTCCCGAGGTAGGCGGCGATGACCTCGGGGTTGGACCGCACCTCGGCCGGTGTCCCGGCGGCCAGCCGCCGCCCGAACTCCAGCACGTAGACGTAGTCGGAGATCCCCATGACCAGGCTCATGTCGTGCTCGATGAGCACCACGCTGGTGCCGAGCTCCCGGTTGACGGCCCCGATGAGCCGGGCCAGCCACCGGGTCTCCCGGGGGTCGAGGCCGGCCGACGGCTCGTCGAGCAGCAGCACGTCGGGGGCGGGGACGAGCGCCCGCAGCACCTCGACGACCTTGCGCAGCCCCGAGGGGAGGTCGCCGGCGGCCAGCGGGCCGATGGCCGCCAGGCCGACCGCGTCGAGGAGGCCGGCCACCCGGCGGCGGATCTCCCGCTCCTCGTCGAGGGCGTAGGTGAAGCCGGCCACCTCGCCGGGGACGCCGTGGATGATGCGGGGATGGAACCCCACCAGGAGGTTCTCGAACACCGACATGCTCTCCACCAGCCGGGGTGTCTGGAAGCTCCGTCCCAGCCCGGCGGCGGCCCGGCGGTGGGCGGGGAAGTCGGTGACGTCGACGCCGTGGAGCCGCACCGTTCCCGAGTCGGGGGCCAGGAACCCGCTGCAGCAGTTGAACAGCGTGGTCTTGCCGGCGCCGTTGGGCCCGATGACCGCCACCAGCTCGCCCGGCTGCACCGACAGCGACACCCCGTCGAGGGCGGCCACCGCCCCGAAGCGGACCGACACCTCGGCCACCTCCAGCGCCGCCGGCGTGTCGAGCAGCACCTCGCCGGCGTCGCCGTTCTGCGGGCCGGCGGCCGGCGCCCGGCCCACCGCCGCGGCCAGCGCCCCGGGGGCCACGTCCCAGTCGGGCAGCGTGACGCCGGCGTCGCGCCGGGCCGTGGCCCGGGGCGCGGCGAAGGCCACCTCGCGGGCCGGGCGGGGTTGGAGCAGGCCGGCCCGGACCCCGAGGCCGCGCAGGACGCCGACCAGCCCGTCCGGCCGGAGGACGACGACCACCACCAGCAGCGTGGCCTGGACCAGCGGGGCGAACTGGCGCAGCACGTCGCTGTCGTGGCCCTCGACCAGGGGCCGGACGAGCTCGGTGGGCAGCACCTGCAGCGCTCCGGCCAGGGCCGCCCCCAGCACCGACCCGATGCCCCCGATGAAGGTCACGGCCAGGTACTGGATCGAGGCGAACAGCGTGAACTGGTTGGACCGGCTCGACTGGATCAGCGTGCCGAGCAGCACTCCGGCCCCCGACGCCAGGCAGCCCGACACCACGAAGGCCAGCGTCCGGTAGCGGACGCTGTCGACGGCCAGGGCCTCGGCGGCGGTCCGCGACGTCCGCACCGTGAGCAGGGCCCGGCCGGTCTTGCCCCGGCCGATCCGCAGCGTGGCCCCGAAGGCCACCGCCGCCGCCACCACGCACAGCAGGAAGAAGTAGCGCTCGTTGGCGAAGTCGACCGCTCCCCACCGGGGCCGGGCCACCGGCGTCTTGCCGGCGTTCTCCAGCGGGATGAACAGCATGTACTGGGCCACGACGCCGAAGGCCAGCGTCACCACGGCGAAGTACAGGCCGGGCAGGCGCAGGGCCACCGCGCCGGTGATCACGCTGGCCGGCACCGACAGCACCATGGCGATGGGGATCCACAGGGCGAAGTTCACGTGGCGGGCGGTCAGTTCGGCGGCGGTGAAGGCGCCGAGGCCCACGAAGGCCGCCTGCGACAGCGACACCGCCCCGGCCCAGCCGGTCAGCACGGTGAGCGAGAGGGCGACCACGGCGTAGACGACGACGAACGACCCGATGAGCGCCCAGTAGGGGGAGACGGCGAACGGGTAGGCGGCCAGCAGCCCAGCCAGCGCCAGCCACGGCCCGAAGGTGCGCAGCGCCGTGCTAGCTCGCACGGGTGTCCCCCAGCGTTTCGGTGATCGTGCCGGCCCGCAGGAGCAGCAGCGCCACCAGGGCGAAGAAGCCGACGCTGTCGGACAGGCCGGCGATCTGGTGGCCGAGGATCCGCGACCCGGCCAGGGATTCGACGACGCCGAGCAGCGGCCCGCCGATGAGGCACAGGCGGAGGTCCTTGAGGCCGGCGAAGACGCCGACCACCAGCGCCTTGATCTGGAGCAGGAACAGCGTGTAGGGGTTGAGGATCGTCGTCGACGCCGCCAGCAGCGACGCCACCGCCCCCACCGCCGCCCCCAGCGCCCAGGCCTGGCCGCTGACCCGTCCGACCCGGACGCCGAGACCGGCGGCGCCGGCGGGGTTGTCGGAGATCGACCGGATGGTGAGCCCCCACCGGGTGCGGGTGACGACCAGCGCCAGCGCCGACACCAGCAGCACCATCACGACGAGGATGAGGACGGCCGACTGGTTGACGACCACCGAGTGCAGCCCGACGATCCGCCCGATCCGCCACGGCTTCTTCGGCAGGGGGTTGGGGATGCTGCGCAGATCGCCGCCCCAGCGCAGGATGATCAACGTCTGCAGCAGCAGGAGGACGCCGACGGTGGCGATGAGCGGGGCCAGCGCCGGAGCCCGGCGCAGCGGCCGGATGGCCAGCCGTTCGGTGAGGATCCCGAGCCCGGCGGCCACCGCCACGCCGAGGGCGAACCCGCCGATGTAGCGGCCGGTTCCGGCGTCGGAGCCCTTCATCACGTCGAAGAGGACGTAGGCGCCGAAGGCGCCCATGCCCGCCTGGGCGAAGTTCAGCACCCGCGACGCCCGGTAGACGAGCACGAAGCCGGCGGCCAGCAGCCCGTAGACGGCGCCGTTGGTGATGCCGTTGACGACGAGCTGGGTGTAGAGCTCCACGCCGGGCCGCCCGCCGGCTCAGCCGGCCGTGAAGTAGGGATCGGGGATCGGCGCCTGCAGCAGGACGTAGGGATCCTCGTCGGCCGGCTTCGCCACCTCGACCACGGCCACGGCGATGCTGAACAGGTTGCCGGTGGCCGACGAGTGCTGCGAGAACTTCACGCCGAAGCCGGTGTCGAACCCGTTGAAGGCGCCGGAGCGCAGCACCTCGAGCAGCCTGGCCCGGGTCAGGTTCGGCCCGGCCCGGCGCAGCGTCTCGACGGTGGCCTTGGCCGCGATCCACATCGTCTCGGTGTAGTAGTTCCGCTTGTCCCAGTCGGCCCAGTACTTCTTGTAGGTGCGCTCGTACTCCACCTGGCCGGGCAGGTGGGCCGAGGTCAGCTGCCAGGGGTTCTCGCAGATCATGCCCTTGCTGTAGTCGCCGACCTCCTTGGGCCACACGCTCACGTTGCAGGTGACGCCGGCCGACGGCATCGGCGGCTTCCAGCCCTGCCCTTCGGCGGTCTTCTGGAACAGGATCGGGCCGAGGGGCTCCGAGGAGAAGAACACGAAGTCGGGGTTGGCGAAGCGCATGTTGGTCACCTGGGTGGTGAAGTTCGTCTCGCCCAGGTTGTACTTCTGCTCCGAGACCACCTTGACGCCGTACTTGTTGAGCACGTCCTTGGCGCCGGTCAGCCACTCGTTGCCGATGTCGTCGTTCTGGGCCAGGATCCCGACCGTCTTCGGGTGCAGCTTGTTGATGTAGTAGTCGAGGACGACGTGGGACTGGCTGCGGCCGGCCGGCCCGGTGGGGAAGATCGTCGGGCAGGTGAACTCGTTCTGCGACAGGCCGTCGGTCCACAGCGCCGGGATCTGGTCCTTGCAGGCCAGGGGAGCGGCGGTGACCCAGGCCGGGCCGTCGCCGGTGGCGGCGAAGGCGAAGATCTTGTCCTGCTGCGTGAGCTTGGTGTAGCAGGCCCGGGGCTTGTCGCCGGAGGTGAACGACGTGTCGCAGTCGACGATGGCCAGCTTGCGGCCGTAGATGCCGCCGGCGGCGTTGACCTCGTTGAAGACGGCCTTGACCGACTTGAGCAGCGTGATGCCGAGCTCGCCGACCGGGCCGCTCTCGATGAAGAAGCCGCCGAGCTTGATGGTGTCGGCCGTCACGCCGACGTCGGTGGCGCCGCCGTTGCCGCCCGCCGGTGCCGCGGCGGTGCCGGCCGCCCCGGCCGGGCCGTTGCCCGCACCGGCTGTGCCCGCACCGGCTGTGCCCGCCCCGGGCGCACCCGCCCGGGCCCCCGCCGCCGAGCGGGGCCCGCCGGCGCCGGTGGCCCCCCCTGAGCCGGTCGCCCCCGCCGCGCCGGCCGATCCCGCCCCGGGCGCTCCGGCCGGGGCACCGGCGGCGCCGCGCCCGCCGGGCGCGCCGCTCCCCGCCGAACCCGCCGCCTCACCGCCGCCGGCCGGCACCGGGCCGGCCGCGCCGGCTCCGCTCCCGCCGCCGCTCCCCGCCCCACCGGCCGCGCCCTGACCGGCTCCGTCCGCCGGGGTCACGCCGGATGGCCCGGCCCCCGGGGCCGTCGCCGTGCCGGGGGCGGAGCCGCCGGGGCCCCCGCCGGTCAGGCCGGCGTTGGCGGCCAGCCCCAGGTGCTTCGGCTGCTCACCGGCGCAGGCCGCGGCGGCGCAGAAGACGGCGGCCGCCAGGAGCGACACGGCCAGGGCGCGCGGCCGAGGTGGCGTTCGCACGTTGCAGCCCCCCAAGGATGGACGTCGACGGTGGCCCCTCCGGTCCCGGGCCCTGGCGTCATTGAAGCACGGCCCCCGGGGACTTTCAATACGACGTCACTAGAAACTACCGGTCAGGCCCGGGCCAGCCGCCGGCCGAGGTCGACCGCCTCGGCCCGCACCTCGTCGCGGTGGCGCCGGGTGGGGCGGCCCTCCGACAGCAGCCGGGTCACCTCGCCGAACAGCACCAGCAGGGCGATGGCCACCACCCGTTGCTCCGTGGCGCTCATCGACCCCCGGGCGGCCCGCAGCGGACCGTTGAGCATGGCCGTCACCTGCCGGCGGCGCTGTTCCCGGCGCAGGGCCTCGACGTCGGCCGTGGCCCCCTGGGAGGACTGGTAGTACAGGCGGGCGTCGGCGCCGTGGACCTCCAGCCAGGCCAGGAAGCGGTCGATGAGGGCGGTGACGGCGTCCGGTGCGGCGTCGGCCTCCACCGCTTCGGCGCACAGTTCGGCGATGGCGTCGCCGGTGCGGCCGACGAGGGCCAGCAGCACGTCCTCCTTGGTGGGGAAGTGGTAGTAGACGGCGGCCGGCGTCATGCCCGCCCGCTTGGCGATGTCGGTCACCGACACCGAGGAGAAGCCCCGCTCCACGAACTCCACCGTCCCGGCGGCCAGCACGTCGTCACGGCGGGAGGGGCGGTGGGCCGGCCGTCGGGCGGTCGTGGGCTCGCTGATGACGGAACTCCCTCCGCTGGCCGGTGAGCTTGTAACGTCGGAGCGACCATATTGCCCCACCGCGGGGGTCCGATGAACGCTGCTCCGGAGCGACGGCCCGCCCACCGGCCGTCGCGGGTCGACCAGATCGTCGACGCCGGCATCCGGGTCTTCGCCCGCAAGGGCCTGGCCGGGGCGACGATGGCCGAGGTGGCCGAGGAGTGCGGGATGGGCCCCGGGGCCCTCTACTACCACTTCGCCACCAAGGAGCAGCTCTTCGCCGAGTGCGTCCGGTCGGTGGCCGACGACGTGGCCAACATCACCGGCCACGGCGGCGCGCCGCCCGGATCGCTGCCCGAGGTCGTCCGGCTCATCTACGACTGGTACGCCGCCTGCCCCGACAAGGCCCGCCTGTTCTTCCTGGCCGCGCCGGGGTCCACCCCCGAGATCGCCCAGACCTGGGCGGAGTTCGTGGAGGAGCACGTCCGCGACCTGGCCCGCTACGGCCGGGGCCCGTCCGCCGCCCCCGCCCGCCCGGACGGCCCGTCCGGCGACCTCGCCGCCCGCACCGCCATCGGCACGGCCAACGCCGCCGCCATGGCCTGGCTGTCGGGCGACCTCTTCGGGGCGAGGACGAGCCGCACCACCGTGGCCGACGCCGTCGGCCGCGTGATGCTGCGGCTCCTTCCCGACGGCCCCGACGGCGACCGGGAGGCCCGCTGAGGGCGCCTCCCCCCACGAGGAGGCGACGCCGGCATCTCACGACGGTCGGCCTGCCGCGAAACTTGGCGGGTTTACTTGGCTGGGAGCCAACCAGAGCCGCCAACAATCGCCGAGCGCCGTCGCCAACGGCCGCTTTGCCTCGGCGCCGGCGGCCCCGCACCGGCGGCCGGCCCGGGCTCCCGGCCTTCCTTCGCTGGCCTGCCCGCCCCGTCCCGGGGGTCAGGAAACGCAACACGTTGCGTCCGGGTGTCGCTTCCGGCCACTTCCCGCAACGTGTTGCGCTGAGCGACCCTGCCAGGGCCGGACGGGACCCGCACCGATGCGGGGTGATCCTTCAATCCGGCCCCCGGCGCCGCGGCGCCGCGGGCGGGGGCCGGTTCCCGTCGGGTCGGCGGGGGCGGGCTCGGGTGGCCGGCACCGCTCAGGATCGGCGGTCAGGGGTCAGGCGACGGCGTTTTCGCCGCCGGCCGCGTCGGGCCGGGGTCAGCCGCCGATCGTGCGGTCGGTGGGCCAGTAGGGGCGGCGCAGGGCCCGCTTGTCGAGCTTGCCCATGGCGTTGCGGCCGAGCCCGTCGACGAGCTCGTAGGAGCGGGGGCACTTCGGGGCGGCCAGGCGGGCCCGGCAGAAGGCGTCGAGTTCGGCGGCATCGGGGGGTGCGCCGGCGGCGGGGGCGGCGACGACGAGGGCCCGCAGCGCTTCGCCCATGTCGGCGTCGGGGACGCCGATGACGGCCACGTCGGCCACCGCCGGGTGTTGGGCCAGCACCGCCTCGGCCTCGGCGGGGTAGAGGTTGACGCCGCCGGAGACGACCATGTCGCTGTGCCGGTCGGTGATCCAGACGTAGCCGTCGGCGTCGACCCGGCCGATCTCCCCCAGGGTGAACAGCCCCGGCTCGGGCGCCTCGGAGGCGACGCCGTGGTAACGCACGCCCCGGCCGCTCAGGTCCCGGAACCACAGGGCACCCTCCGCCCCCGGCGGGAGCGGCCGGCCGGCCTCGTCGAGGACGAGGGCCTCGAACCCGGCAACCGCCCGGCCCACCGATCCGGGGCGGGCCAGCCACTCCTCGGAGTCGATGGCGCACACCGTGCCCGACTCCGAGCCACCGTAGGCCTCGAACAGCACCGGCCCCCACCACTCGATGATGGCCCGCTTCACGTCCACCGGACAGGCCGCCCCGGTGTGGATGACCCGCCGCAGGCTCGAGACGTCGGCGCCGGCCCGGCGGTCCTCGGGCAGCGCCAGCAGCCGGGAGAAGTGGGTGGGGACCATGACCGACGACTCGACCCGATGGCGTTCGACGGCGGCCAGCACCGCCTCGGCGTCGAAGCGGTCGAGGACCACGACGGTGCCCCCGGCCAGGGCGTGGCGCACGGCGCTCAGCGGCCCGGTGTGATGCAGCGGCCCGGCCACCAGATGGGGGCCGGGCGGGAACGGCGAACTGTCGGCCAGCGCCGCCAGGTGCTCCCCGACCGTGGGCGGCACCCGGCGCAGCCAGCGCATCTCGGTGCCCTTGGGCCGGCCGGTGGTCCCCGACGTGTAGACCAGCAGCGTCCGGGCCGGGCGGCCGCCGCCCTCCGGCGCCACGCCGCGCCACCAGTCCGCAGGCGGGGCCGGCCCGCCGGCGCAGCCGGCCCCGTCGGCCGCGGCCCGGTCTCCCACCGTCCCGTCGGCCGCCGCGCCGTCCGGCGACGGCCAGTCGTGCAGGAAGCACAGGGGGACTCCGGTCTGCGCCGCCGCCTCGGCGGCCACATCGGCGCAGTCCTCGGAGCAGAGGATGGCGCCGGCGCCGCTGTCGGCCAGGATGTAGGCCACCTCTGCGGCACCCAGGTAGCGGGCGATCGGCACGCTCGACACACCCGCCGCCAGGGCGGCCAGGTGGGCGACGATCGCGCCGGCGGAGTTCCCGCCCATGACGGCCAGGCGGCGCTCGCCGAGGCCAAGGGCGTCGACGGCCTCGACCGCCCGTCCGACGAGGTCGCCGAGGCCGCCGGGGTCCAGAATGCTTTCTTGAGTGCCCATCTAGTAAGTGCTACTGTACGGCGCCGTGGCCCTCACCGACAACAGCCGGCCGTTCCACACGAACGCCGAGCTGCACGGGCTGGAGTACCCCGCCGGTGTGCGCTTCGCCGAGGACATCGCCCTCTCGCCGGGCGAGACCCGCGTCGCCACCGATCGCTACACGTCGCCGGGCTTCGCCGCCCGGGAGATGGAGCGGGTCTGGAAGCAGGTGTGGCAGATGGCCTGCCGGGCGGAGGACATCCCCGAGCCTGGCGACTACGTCGAGTACACCGTCGGCGACCAGTCGTTCCTCGTCGTGCGGGGCGACGACGGCGCCATCCGGGCCTTCGCCAATGTCTGCCGCCACCGGGGCAACACGCTGCGGACGGGCGCCGGCCGCTGCGCCGGCCAGATCCGCTGCCGGTACCACGGCTGGGCCTGGGCGCTCGACGGCCGCCTGGCCGACATCCCCGACCGGCACCTCACCGTCGGCGTGGCCGACGACGACTACGCCCTGGCCGAGGCGGCGGTGGGGGAGTGGGCCGGGTTCGTGTTCCTCCACCCCGACCGGCGCAACGCCCCGCCGCTGGCCGACTTCCTCGGGGCGCTGACCACGCAGCTGGCGCCGTACCACCTGGAGCGGATGCGGGCCACGACCGACGTCACGCTCCGGCTGGCCTGCAACTGGAAGGTGGCGATCGAGGCCTTCCTCGAGGTGTACCACGTCCAGAAGATCCACCCGCAGCTGATGCCCCGGGTCGACGACGTGAACACCGCCTTCGAGCTGATCGGGGCCCACAGCCGGATGATCGTCCCCTACGGCGTTCCCAGCATGCGGCTCGAGCACATCGACCCGGTGCGGACGTACCGCTCGTTCGGGGAGAGCAGCTCCTCCACGCTGACCAACGCCGGCGGCACGGTCGGGGCCGAACCCAACGGCGAGACGGCCCACACGCCGCCCGCCCCGCCGCTGCCCCCGGAGCTGTTCGACGAGGACGGGCGCCTCGTCGGCGACCAGACCGTGCGGCGCTACCTCATCGAGCAGACCCGTCGCCGGGGCGAGTCGCTGGGCCACGACTATTCCGGGCTGAGCGACGGCCAGCTGATCGACGACTGGCACTACTTCATCTTCCCCGGCCTGGTGTTCAACACCCACGCCGGCGGGTTCTACCTGTTCCGGATCCGCCCCGCCTGCACGCCCGGAGCCGGCCCCGATCCCGACGCCTGCCTGTTCGACCTGTTCATCTTCCGCTGGCCCGACGAGACCCGGCCGGCCCCGGCCCGGGTGGCCCACATCGACGCCGACGCCGCCACCACCAGCTTCGGCAAGGTGCTCGACCAGGACTTCGCCAACCTCCCCGGGGTCCAGCGGGGCCTGCACAGCGACCGGCTGTCGGAGGTGACACTGCTGACCAGCGAAGTGCGCATCGCCCACCTCCACCGGATGCTCGACCGCTACCTGGCCGAGGACCTCGACGTCACCGACCGGGCCCCGGCCGAGCCGGCCGCCTCGCCCGCCCCCTGATGGACGCCGAGCTGATCGCCCGGATCGAGGCGCAGCTGGTGGAGGAGTCGGAGCGCCGCGCCCCGCCGCCGGAGTGGCCGGTCCTGCCCGACCTGCCGGTGGGGCGCTACACCGACGAGGAGCTGTACGGGCTGGAGCGCGACTACCTCTTCCGCCGCACCTGGGTCTACGCCGCCCACGAGAGCGAGCTGCCCGAGCCGGGGTCGTACGTCGTCTTCGACCGCACCGGCCCGCCGATCCTCATCGTGCGGGGCCACGACCGGGTGGTGCGGGCCTTCTACAACACCTGCCGGCACCGCAGCGCCCCGGTGGTCAACGGGTCGTGCGGCACCGCCCGGCGCCTCGTCTGCACCTTCCACAGCTGGGCCTACGACCTCGAGGGGACGCTGGTGGCCGTCCCCGACGAGTACGCCTTCGCCGGGCTCGACCGCTCGGCCCGGGGCCTGGTGCCGGTGCGCTGCGAGTCGTGGCTGGGCTTCGTCTTCGTCAACGAGGACCCCGACGCCCGGCCGCTGGCCGAGTTCCTCGGGCCGGTGGCCCGGGAGATCACGCCGGAGTACGCCGGCCAGCCGCTGCGCATCGTCCACCGGCGCCGGCTGACGCTGGCCTGCAACTGGAAGGTGGCCGTCGAGGCGTTCCTCGAGGTCTACCACCTCCGCACCGTCCACCCCAAGACGCTGGCCCCCTACCTCGACGGCAAGGCCAGCGCCGTGGCGCTGTTCCCCCACGGCCACTCCCGCATGGTGACCCGGGCGCTGGTCGGCGAGGGCGGCAAGGCGGGCCACGAGGGGCTGCCGGTCATGCCGACCGTGTCGTCGCTCATCCGGGAGACGAGCACGTCGTACCTGATCTTCCCCAACGTCGTCACCCCGTTGGGCCACGCCGGGTTCCCGCTGCTGCTGGCCTGGCCCCGCGACCCGCAGACGACCGACTACGAGTGGATCTACTTCGCCCTCGACTGGGGCGACGGCGACCCGCCCCCGGCCTGGTCGCAGCGGCTGGCGGTGTTCGACTCGATCATGGACGAGGACATGAACAACCTGGAGCCGATCCAGCGCTCGCTGCGCTCGCCCGGCTCCCGGGGGATCCCGCTGTCGTGGCCGGAGCGGCGCATCTGGCACTTCGACGCCCACGTCGACCGGGCCATCGGCGCCGAGCGCGTCCCGCCCGCCCTGCGCGTCCCCCCGATCCTCGACCACCTGATCGAGCGCTGACGCCGCCGCCCGCTCCGGGCGGCGGTACTGTGAGCCCATGCGCAGGCTCCTGATCGGCGGCACGCTCTGCCTCCTCTTCGGCGCCGTCTTCGTCGTCGGCGGCCTCGTCAACGGGCGCGGCAGCCAGGTGGCGCTGGGCATTCCCGGCATCCTGCTCGGCGCCGGTTCGCTCCTGTCGTTCCAGCTGAACAAGAACGAGCCCCGCTGAGCGCCGAAGCCTTGAACCTGGTCTCTCCCGAGGCGGTCCGGGAGCCGGAGCGGTTCTTCGCCCGGCTGCGGGAGACGCAGCCGCTGGCGTGGTCGGAGCCGCACCGGGCCTGGGTGGTCACCCGCCACGCCGACATCGTCGCCGCCCTGCGCAGCCCCGGGTTCACCGCCGAGCGGATCGGGCCGTTCCGGGCCCGGGTGGCGGCCCCGCCGGACTCCGACCTCGACCGGTCGCTGGCCGTGCTGGAGCGGTGGCTGGTGTTCAAGGACCCGCCGGACCACGAGCGGCTCCGGGCCCTGGTGAGCCGGGCCTTCGCCCCGTCGATCGTCCGGGCCCGGGCCGACCGGATCGCCGCCCGGGTCGACGAGCTGCTCGACGGCCTGGAGGCGGCCGGCGGGGCGTCGGCGCCGGTCGACCTGGTGGAGCACTTCGCCTACCCGCTGCCGGCGGTGGTCATCGCCGAGATGCTGGGCGTCCCCCCCGAGGACCGCGACCGGTTCAAGGCGTGGTCCGACCAGCTGACCACCATGGTGTTCGGCGCCCACGACCGCCCCGACCGCTTCGCCGTCGGCGCCGGGGGACTGGCCGAACTGGCCTCGTACCTCGGCGAACTCGTGGCCCACTACGAGCGCCACCCGTCCGACAACCTCATCACCGTCCTGCTGGCCCGGGAGGGCGACGACGTCCTCAGCCGCGACGAGCTGGTGGCCACCGCCACGCTCCTCCTCTTCGCCGGCCACGAGACGACCACCAACCTGATCGCCAACGGCGTCCTGGCCCTGCTCCGGGCGCCGGCGCAGGCGGAGCGGCTGCGGGCCGAGCCGGCCCGGCTGCCCGCCGCCGTCGAGGAGTTCATCCGCTTCGACGGGCCGGCCAAGGCGACCATGCGCCTCGTGGCCGACGACCACGACTTCGCCGGTGCGGCGCTGCGCCGGGGCGACCGGGTGTTCCTCATGAACTGCGCCGGCAACCGCGACCCGGCCGCCTTCGCCGATCCCGACGTCCTCGACGTCGGCCGCCACCCCAACCCCCACCTGGGGTTCGGTTTCGGACCGCACTTCTGCCTGGGGGCGCCCCTGGCCCGCCTGGAGGTGGCCCTGGCCGTCGGCCGCCTGCTGGAGCGCTTCCCCGCCCTGGCCCTGGCCGACGAGCCGCTCGACTGGCACCCGACGGTGCTGAGCCGGGCCCTCGTCCGCCTCCCGGTCACCGTCGGCTGACCGGGATCGGGGGAGACCGGAGCGGATGCGGCGCGTCTCGGTCGTCGGCGGCCCCGGTTCGGGGAAGACCACGGTCGGCCGCCGCATCGCCGGATCGCTCGGCGCGCCCTACGTGGAGCTCGACTCGATCTTCCACCAGCCGGGCTGGACGGAGCTCCCGCCCGCGGAGTTCCGCCGCCGGGTGGCCGACCTCGTGGGCGGCGACGCCTGGGTCGTCGACGGCAACTACCGCGCCGTCCGGGACCTGGTCTGGGCCCGGGCCGACACGGTCGTCTGGCTCGACCTCCCCCGCCCGCTCGTCCTGCGCCGCGTCGTGCTCCGCACCCTGCGTCGGGCGCTCACCCGCCGGGAGCTGTGGAACGGCAACCGGGAACCGCTGAGCAACTTCTACCGGCTCGACCCGGAGCGCAACATCATCCGCTGGACGTGGGTCATGCACCCGACCTACGTCGCCCGTTACAGCGCCGCGCTGGCCGACCCCGCCCACGCCCACCTGCGCTTCGTCCGTCTGCGCTCCCCGGCGGAGATCGCCGCCTTCCTGGCCTCGCTGGGCTGACCGGCGCGCCGTGCTCCCGGCCGGCCGGGGCCGGTCGTATCCCGGCGCTCCGCGACCCCGAGGCGCCCGGCCTCAGCGGTGCCCGCCGCCGGCGGCGGCTGCTCCTGGCTCCGCCCTCCGGGCCAGGGCGAAGTAGGCGATCGGGAGGGCGCCGGCGGAGTTGACCAGCACGATGGCCACCGCCCATCTCGCCTTCGAACCGCGGACCTCCTCCGCCGGTCGCCGGGCCAGGTCGATGAGGGCGGCGACCTTGAGGGTCGCCTCGAAGGCGCCGAGACCGACGATCAGCCTGCGGGCCCGGGGGCTCAACTCCGCCCATCGCTTCCTGCGCCGCTCGCTCACGGTCGTCGCCCTCCTCCTCGCCGCCCCCGCCCCGGCGGGAATCCTAAGCCAGGTTCCGGGACGGGCACCGGCGCCCGTCGTCGTCCGCGGCGGCCGAGGACGGTTCGGGCGAGGCGGATCAGGCGGGGGTGAAGGTCAGGGGGAGCGAGCGCAGGCCGCGGAGGACGAAGCTCGGCTTGTAGGTCGGTGGCCCGGCGGCGAGGCGGGCGTCGGGCATGGCCCGGCAGAGGCGGGGCAGGGCGGCCTGGGCCTCGGCCCGGGAGAGGGCGGCGCCGATGCAGTAGTGGATGCCGCTGCCGAAGGAGACGTGGTGGCGGACGCCGGCGCGGCCCGGGCAGAACGAGTCGCCGTCGGGCCACTGCGCCTCGTCGCGGTTGGCCGAGGCGTACATGAGGACGGCCGTCGAGCCGGCCGGGATCTCCACGCCGCCGAGGACGGTGTCGCGGGTGACGACCCGGAACATGCCCTGGGCGGGGGCGCAGAGCCGCAGCGCCTCTTCGATCACGCCGGCGGTGTAGGTACCATCGGTGTCGGCCGCCACCCGGGCGTACTCGGCCGGCTCGCCGATCAGGAGGCGCATCGACTCGGCCAGCAGCGTCGTCGTCGTCTCGTTGCCGGCCACCAGCAGCTGGTGGAGGATCGACAGCATCTCCGGCGTGTCGAGGGGGCGGGTGTCGTCGAGGCCCTCGTCGTCGCCGTCGACGCTGGCCTCCACCAGGTCGGTGAGGAAGTCGTCCCGGGGGGCGCGGCGGCGGTCGTCGAGCTCGGCGGCGAAGTAGTGCTGGAACTCGACCAGGCCCCGGGCGGCGGCCAGGCGCCGTTCGTCGGTCACGTCGGCGCCGATGAGGTCGGTGGAGTCGTCCGTCCAGCGCCGGAACGTCGGCTGCATCTCCCGGGGCACGCCCAGGGCGTCGGCGATCACGCCGATCGGGAGCGGCACGGCGAACTCCGAGACCAGCTCGACCGACCCCCGGCCGGCGAAGCGTCCGATCAGCTCGTCGCACAGCCGGTCGATCTCGGCCGTCCACGACGCCACCCGGCGGGGCGTGAAGGCCCGCGACACCAGGCGGCGGAACCGGGTGTGGGCCGGCGGGTCGTTGGTCAGCAGCGTCGGCGTCCGGGGATAGCCCCCGGCCAGGATCGCCTCCAGCTCGGCCTGGATGGCCGGGCTGCCCCGGCCCAGCGCCAGACCCGGGCTGTGGAACCGGTTGGAGAAGGTCTCGGGGTCGCGGGTGGCGGCGACGACGTCCTCGTAGCGGGTGACGAGGTAGAACCCCTGCCCCGGCACCCGGAAGACGGGCCGCTCCTGGCGCATGCAGGCGTAGAAGGGAGCCGGGTCGGCGATGACCTCGGCGGCGAACGGGTCGAAGCCTCTCAGCAGGGCCGGGTCGGTGCTCATGAGCCTGCGGGACGGTACCAAGTTTCTTCACACCGTCGCAAGAAACTCCTTCCGTCCGGGACGGTGGCCGTTGTAGGTTGGCGCCGTGGCCTTCCCCGTTCCCGACCACAGCGCGACCGCCCTGGCCGAGCTGGTGTCGCTGGACGGGCGGGTGGCGGTCGTGACCGGCGGCGCCCGGGGCATCGGCGCCGGGATCGCCGCCCGGCTGGCCGAGGCCGGGGCGGCCGTGGTGGTGGCCGACCTCGACGGCGACGAGGCCACGGCGCTGGCCAAGGAACTGGGCGAGGACCACGCCCGGCCGGCGATCGGCGCGCCGGTCGACGTGGCCGACGGGGCGGCGGTGGCGGCGCTGGCCGACCTGGCCGTCGACACCTTCGCCCGGCTCGACATCTGGGTCAACAACGCCGGGATCTTCCCCCACACCGGCCCGGTGGCCGACGCCGACGCCGCCGCCTTCGAGCGGGTCATGGCCGTCAACGTGACCGGCATGTTCCACGGCGCCCGGGAGGCGGCCCGGCGGATGGTGGCCGGAGGGTCGATCGTCAACCTGTCGTCGATCACCGGCCTGGCCGCCCGGGCGGGGCTGACCGCCTACTCCACCTCCAAGCACGCCGTGATCGGCCTGACCCGCAACCTGGCCAAGGACCTGGCGCCCCGGGGCATCCGGGTCAACGCCGTTGCCCCCGGCCTCATCGTCACCCCCGGGCTGCTGTCGGGTTCGGCGGGGGAAACCCGTTCGGCGGCCACGATGGCGGAGCGGCCGACGGCGCCGCTCGGCCGCCACGGCCTGCCCGACGACGTGGCCCGGGTGGTGCTGTTCCTCGTTTCGGACCTGGCGGCCTTCGTGTCGGGCGCCACGATCGTCATCGACGGAGGTGACACCGCATGACGTTTGCGTCAGGGGCGGCTGGTACAGCCCCCAAGCGAGTCGGAGACTTCGGAAACCAGGCGGTGGTGGGAGAGTTCGAGTTCCACCTGGCCGACCTCGACGAGAACCTCGAGATCCACGGCCTGGGGCAGCGGGCCATCTGGCCCTATGGCGGCCTCCGCAACGAGGCCGGCGACCTCTACGTCCTGGAGCGCAAGCTCGTCCACCAGATGACCGGCGGGCTGTGGCTCATGTCCGACAGGGACGGGGCGCTCAACCTCGTCCCCAAAGCGGTGCACAGCGCCCGGGGCGAGCTGCGGCGGGAGTTCACGCCCGACCGCCACATCTACCGCGATCACCTGATGGCCAAGCTCGGCGACCTGGCCCCGCCCGACGAGCAGTCGTTCCACTTCGAGCTGACCGACGACACGCTGCAGTGGACCGAAGGGGAACTCTGCGACCTCACCGGGCAGGCGTCCGGGCCCGGCCTGCACTTCTTCGGCGTCGACCGGGACTGGCCGTTCATGTACATCGCCCGGGCCTTCTGGACGACCGGCACGGTCATGGGCGACCCGGTGTCGGGCATCATCCTGGTCGACCACGGCTACTGGCGCGACCGGGGCGAGTGGAAGGAGATGCCCTTCTACACCGAACGGCAGGTGGCCTGGAATGTGTTCTCCAACCGCTACGAGGACGGGACCCACGAGTGGGGCCACATCGTGCGGGCCACCGGCGGGATGAGCGCCTGCATGGTGGCCACCGGCGACGGCGTCGTCGCCGCCACCAGCGACCTGACGACCAGCTTCGTCCTCGACGACTCCGACTTCGTGGCCGCCGCCCGCTTCACCGCCGGTGGCGACACGTGGGAGTTCACCTCCGAGCAGTCCGACCGCATGACGCACTTCAACAAGGCCCGCTGGGCCGGCTACCGGGCCCAGTCAGGGCTCATGCGCCGGGCCGGCGACGACCGCCGGATCACCAACGGCTGGGTGTGGCTGGAGTGCTTCGCCGACCGGATCCGGGCCGAGGGCCTGGCCAAGGACTAGCGGCGCAGCTCCCGGAACGGGACGTCCTTGTCGACCCGCGGCTCGGCGGGGAGGCCGAGGACCCGTTCGGCGATGATGTTCCGCTGGATCTCGTCGCTGCCGCCGGCGATGCGGTAGCCGGGGGCGCCGAGGACGTGCTCGGCCCAGGCGTAGGCGCCCCACTCGCCGGTGTCGGCGGCGAGGCGGGCCCCGAGCACCTCGGTGGCGACCTCGGTCGTGCGCCGCAGGTGCTCGGTCCAGGCCAGCTTCCCGATCGACCCTTCCGGGCCCGGCGCCTGGCCGGCCCGGGCGGCGGCCGCGGCCCGTTCGGCGTTGAGGCGCAGGAGGGTGGCGCCGACGTAGACGTCGGCCAGCCCCTGGCGGATCACCGCTTCGCCGTTCCGGCCGAAGTGCCGGGCGGCGGCGGCCAGCTGCTCGAACGACCCGCCGGGCCGGCGCCGGGCCGATCCGGAATGGCTGCGCTCGAAGCCCAGGGTGGTGAGGGCCACCCGCCAACCGTCGCCCACCGGGCCGAGCCGGAGGTCGTCGCCGAGGTGGACGTCGGTGAGGAACACCTCGCTGAAGCTCGCTCCGCCCGTCATCTGCCGGATGGGGCGGATCTCCACGCCCGGGGCGTCGAGCGGGACGAGGAAGGCCGTGAGCCCCCGGTGCTTCGGGGCGCCGGGATCGGTGCGGGCGATGAGCTCGCCGTAGGCGGCGTGGGGCGCGCCCGACGTCCACACCTTCTGGCCGTTGACGATCCAGCCGTCGCCGTCGGACTCCGCCCGGCAGGAGAGGTTGGCCAGGTCGCTGCCCGCCCCGGGCTCGCTGAAGAGCTGGCAGGCGAAGCGCTCCGCCCGGCGCAGCGGGCCGAGGAAGCGCCGCTTCTGCCCGGCCGTGCCGAAGGTGGCCACGGTCGGCGCCACCAGCCGGACGGTGACGCTGAACAGCTCGGTGCCCGGCGGGGTGACGAAGGCCGCCTCCTCGGCGGCGAAGGCCCGGGCGTACCCGGCCGGCAGCCCGGCGCCGCCCCACTCCACCGGCCAGCTCGGAACGGCGTAGCCGGCGTCGTCCTTGGCCTGCTGCCAGGCGGCATTGGCGGCCAGGATCGCCGCCTCCTCCTCGAAGGACAGGTTGTGGAAGACGGCGACGGAGTCCGAGCCCTCGCCCCAGCGCCGCTCGACCCCCCGGTCCGCCGGCCGGCGTTCGGCGTGCTCCTCCAGCCACTGACGGGCGGTTTTGCGCCACAGCTCGAGATCGGGGACGGCGCTCACCGGCTGAGCACCGTGCAGGCGCTGATCCCCGGCGCGCCGTAGACGTGGGTGAACCCCACCCGGGGGTCGCCCGGGATCTGGCGGTCACCGGCCCGGCCCTGGAGCTGGGCCACCACCTCGTAGACCTGGCGCAGCCCCGAGGCACCGATCGGTTCACCGTTGGCCAGGCAGCCGCCGTCGGTGTTGACCGGCAGGGCGCCGCCGATGTCGGTGACGCCCCGGGCCAGCCACTCCTCCTGCTCGCCGTCCTTGCACAGGCCGCACTCGGCGAGGTGCATGATCTCCGCGCCGGCATCGGTGTCCTGGAGCTGGGCCACGCCGACGTCGTCGGGACCGATGCCGGCGGCGGCGAAGGCGGCCCGGGCGGCGTCGACGGTGGGGGAGTCGGCCCGCTCGGCCGCCAGGGACGGGCTGAAAACCTCGAACGAGCCGTAGCGGCGGGTGCGCACGGCGGCCGACCGGAGGAAGACCGGCCGCTCGCACCAGCGGCGCGCCTCGTCGCCCGGCGCCACCACCAGGGCCACCGCCCCCTCGCCCGGCGAGCAGAACATGTACCGGGTCAGCGGGTCGGCCACCATCGGCGCCGCCCCGATCTCGGCCTCGGTCAGCGGCCGGCGCCGCCAGGCGTTGGGATTGGCGGCGCCGTTGCGGAAGGCTCGGGCCGCCACCCGGGCCAGGGCGGCGGGGGTGATGCCGTGGTCGTGGAGGTACCGCTGGATCTTCAGGGCGAAGAACTGGGTGGTGACCATGAGGCCCGTCTCGCCGTACCACGACCCGAGCCCGTAGGCGGCGGGGTCGGAGCCGAACGCCCCGGGGGCGTGCTTGTCGAAGCCGACCACCACCCCGAGCCGGCCGGCCCCGGCCCGGATCGTGGTGTCCGCCGCCACCAGCGCCGAACCGCCGGTGGCGCAGCCGTTGCGGACGTTGACGAAGGGCAGGCCGGTCAGCCCGAAGTCGGTTACCAGGGCATCGGCGTTGCCGCCGTCCCGGGAGCCGCCGAAGGCGAAGTCGACGTCGCGCCATTCGACCCCGGCATCGGCCAGCGCCGCCCGCACGGCCGCCACGCCCATGGCCCGGGCCGGCACGCCGTCGTGGCGGCCGAAGGGGTGGAGGCCGATCCCGACGATGGCCACCTCGGGGGCGGTCACCGCTCGTCCCCCTCCCGGGGGGCGAAGGCGTAGGTGACCCGGTCGCCCCAGGGGACGACGACCAGTTCCATCGGCATCCCGATCCGCAGCCGGTCGGGGTCGGCCACCGTCAGGCGGGCCTCGACCCGCACCTCCCCGGGCAGCTCCACATAGCCGACGCCGTAGGGTTCGAACTCGTCGGGGCCGGCGTAGGGCGCCTTGGGGCGGAACCGCTGCACGGTCCAGCTCCACAGCGTGCCCGTCCGGCCCAGGAGCCGTTCCTCGACGGCCAGCGAGGTGCAGGCCGGGCACGATCCCCGGGCGGGAAACGTGACGGCGCCGCAGTCGTGGCAGCGGCTGCCGATGAGGCGCGGCTCCTCGGCCGGCCAGGTGAACAGTCCCGGGGCGACGGGCTCGGCCGGCAGTTCCACCGCGGTCCCTAGGAGGCGGCCAGGCGGCGGACGGCGGCCACCACGTCGGACGACACCGGCAGCGGCTCCAGCCCCGAGGCCAGGAACGGCGTCGGGACGTAGCGGGCGCCGAGGCGCACCACCGGATGGGCGAGGTCCTCGAACAGCTCCTCGGTGATGGTGGCGGCGATCTCCGCGCCCGGGCCGGCGAAGCGGGTGGCGCCGTGGACGACCACCGCCCGCCGGGTGCGGGCCACCGACGCCAGCACGGCGGGGAAGTCGAGCGGCACCAGCGTGCGGAGGTCGATGACCTCGACCGAGATGCCCTCGGCGGCCAGGGTGTCGGCGGCGGCCAGCACGCCGGGCATCTGGGCGCCGTAGGAGACGACGGTGACGTCGTCGCCCGGCCGGCGCACCACCGCCTGCCCCAGCGGCACCCGGTGGTCACCGTCCGGCACCGGCTCCTTTTGCGAGTAGTGCAGGGCGACGTGCTCGACGAACAGGCAGGGATCGTCGTCGAACACGCAGGAGGCCAGCAGCCCCTTGGCGTCGGACGGCGTCGACGGGAAGGCCACCTTGATCCCCGGCGTGTGCATGAACCAGGCCTCGAGCGACTGGGAGTGCTGCGCGCCGAAGCGGCTGTTGCCGACGACCGTCCGGACCGTGATGGGGACGGGGTGCTGCCCGCCCGACAGGTAGCGGAACTTGGCGGCGTGGTTGACGAGCTGGTCCATGGCCACGGTGACGAAGTCGAAGAACATCACCTCGGCCACCGGCCGGTAGCCGCCGAGCGCCGCGCCGATGGCGGCGCCGAGGATCGACTGCTCGGCGATCGGGGTGTCGCGCACCCGGTCGGTGCCGTGCCTGGTCGACAGCCCCTTCGTCACCTTGAACACGCCACCGGACGGGTCGGCGATGTCCTCGCCGAGGAGCAGCACCTTGGCGTCGGCGGCCAGCGCTTCGTCGAGCGCCGAGTTCATGGCGGCGGCGGTGGTCATCTCGGTGGCCGTCATCGCCCCTCCACCCAGGCCCGGTCGGCGAAGACGTCGTCGTAGATGGCCGACGGTTCGGGCCACGGCGCCGCCTGGGCGAACTCGAAGGCGTCGTCGACGGCGGCGTCGACGGCCTTGTCGATCTCGTCGAGGCGGGACTCCGTCAGCTGGCCGCTCTCCACCAGCCAGGACCGGAAGGTCGGGGCGGGGTCCCGGGCCAGCGCCGCCTCCAGCTCCGACTTCGGCATGTAGGAGTAGTCGGCCGAACTGGTGTGGCCGACCAGCCGGTAGGTGCGGCACTCCACGAAGGTCGGGCCCTCACCGTCCCGGGCCCGCTGCACCGCTTCGCCCAGCACCCGCCACGTCTCGATGGGGTCGAACCCGTCGACCGCCACGGCCGTCATGCTGTAGGCCGCCGCCCGGGCGGCCAGGTCGCCGTCGGGGGCGTAGGCGGTCAGCGGGGTGTGCTCCGCCCATCCGTTGTTCTGGCACACGAACACCAGCGGGAGGCGCCACAGGGCGGCCAGGTTCATCGCCTCGTGGTAGGCGCCGATCGAGGTGGCCCCGTCGCCGAAGGTCACGGCCACGGCCCGCCCCGGGACATCGGCGCCGGCGTCGAGCCGGACGGCGAGGGCCAGGCCGGCGGCGATCGGCAGGCCCGACCCCACGATGCCGGTGGTGGCCATCAGCCCCGACGGGTCGTGGTGCATGTGCATCGTTCCCGCCTTGCCCTTCGACGTGCCCGCCACCCGGCCGTGGAGCTCGGCGATGATGGCCCGCAGCGGCACGCCCTTGGCCACGGTGTCGCCCAGGTTGCGGTACGTCGAGACGAGCTGGTCGTCGGGGGTGAGGACGGCGCCGAGGGCGGCGCACACGCCCTCGAGCCCCCGCACCGGGTAGAACGCCGCCGGCATCCGGCCGGCCCTGGCCTCGGCCCGGGCCCGCTCGTCGGCCACGGTCACCGTCCGCATGACCTCGTACATCCGTTCCAGGACGGGCGGTGGGGGCGTGGTCAACGGCGTTTCCTCCCGCGCGGGTTTCTAGTGATCGTATCGAGAAACTACGCTAGGGTCCACTGCCGTGCAGGCGCTCATCGACGCCCTGGAGCGGGAGACCGACCCCGTCCGGCGCCGCAACCTCGAGCTGGTGGCCCGCCACGTGGGCTGCGAGGTGGCCGGCGACGTGGGCGGCGTCCTGGCCACGCTGGTCCCCGAGCCCGTCTACCGGATCTGGGGGGCGTCGACCAGCCGGGGGCCGCAGGGCGGAGCCGAGGTCCGGGCCTTCTACGAGGACCTCGTGGCCAGCGGGAAGAACCGCCTGGAGTTCCGCATCGGGCGGGTCGTGGCCGACCACCGCACGGTGGTCACCGAGGGCGAGTTCCGCTTCGCCTATCCCGGTTCGTGGCTGGCCGGGCGGACGCTGCCCGACGGCACGCCGGTGGCCGCCGACGGCTGGTACCTGGTGGCCTACCAGGCCGTCATCCTCTGGCCCGTGGCCGACAGCGGCCGGCTGGAGGGCGAGGACATCTACGCCGGTGAGGCGCCCCGCATCCTCCGGCGCCTGGCCGCCGGGGAGCTGCCCCACCTCGGCCGCGCCGATCGCTGAAGGCCGGCCGGGGTGGCTACTGTGCCGGGATGCCCCGCATGGCGCCCGGCGTCCTCGACGAGTTCCTCCGCCAGCCCCACATCGGCGTGCTGGCCACGCTGCGGGGCGACGGCCGGCCCTACACCGTGCCGGTGTGGTGGCTGTGGGACGACGGCGCCTTCTGGATCAGCGGGACCACCACCCGGGTGTGGTGCCGGCAGCTGATGAGCGACCCCCGCGCCTCGCTGTGCATCGAGGCGATGGCCCCCGTCCCCGGCCACGTCGGCGTCGACGGGCGGGCCGAGGCCAAGCTGGCGGGAGACTTCGACATCTGGCCCGTCTCCCGGCGGCTGGTCGACAAGTACAACACCGACGACCCCGACGCCTTCTTCGCCAACATGCAGACCGAGCCCCGCCTCCTGTTCCGGCTCGTGCCCGAGGTGTGGCGGGCCATCGACATGCGGGTCTACGAGGGCAAGCGGGCCGACCGGGAGTACCAGTCCCGCCCCCGGCAGGGGTAAGTGGCCCCCGAGCTCACCGAGGTCCGCTCGACGCTGCAGGGGACGGTCGTCGACGTTCCGGCCGGGGTGGGGACGCCGGTCGCCCCGGGGGCGGAGCTCGTCGTCATCGAATCGATGAAGATGCTCTACCCCGTCACCGCCGACGTGGGCGGGACGGTGGCCGACGTGCGGGTGGTTGCCGGGTCCCTCGTCCAGCCCGGCGACGTGCTCCTCCTGCTCGCCGCCGGCGCCGCCGCCGGTGCCGCCGCCGGGCCGCCGCCGGGCCGCCGCCCGACGCCGCCGCCGGCCCCGCCGCCCGCCCGGCCGGTGAGGAGCGACCGGACCTGGCCGAGGTCAGCGCCCGCCATCACCGGGGGAGCGACGCCGGGCGGCCCGAGGCGGTCGCCCGCCGCCACGCCGCCGGCCGGCGCACCGCCCGGGAGAACGTCGCCGACCTCTGCGACCCCGACAGCTTCGTGGAGTACGGGCCGCTGGTGGTGGCCGGCCAGCGCCAGCGCCGCTCGCTCGACGAGCTGATCGAGCGGACCCCGGCCGACGGCGTCGTCGTCGGCGTGGGCCGGATCGGCGGGCGGCCGGTCGGGGTGGTGGCCTACGACTACACCGTCCTGGCCGGCACGCAGGGATTCCAGGGCCATCGCAAGCAGGACCGGCTCTTCGCCGTGGCCGCCCGCTCCCGGCTGCCGCTGGTCATCTACGCCGAAGGGGGCGGCGGCCGGCCGGGCGAGACCGACCATCCCGGGGTGGCCGGGCTCGACGTGCCGACGTTCGCCGGGCTGGCCCGCCTCAGCGGGCTGGTCCCGCTGGTGGGCATCGTGTCGGGCCGCTGCTACGCCGGCAACGCCGCCCTCCTCGGGCTGTGCGACGTGATCATCGCCACCGCCGACGCCAACATCGGCATGGGCGGCCCGGCCATGATCGAGGGCGGCGGCCTCGGGGTGTTCGCCCCCGAGGACATCGGCCCCGTCGACGTCCAGACGGCCAACGGCGTCGTCGACCTGGCCGTGGCCGACGAGGCCGAGGCGACGGCCGCCGCCCGCCGCTACCTCGCCTACTTCGCCGGCCGGGCCGCCCCCGGCGAGCGGGGCTGCGCCGACCAGCGCCGCCTGCGCCACCTCGTCCCCGAGGACCGCACCCGGGTCTACGAGATCCGGCCCGTCCTCGAGACGCTGGCCGACACCGGATCGGTGCTGGAGCTGCGGCCGGCCTTCGGCCGCACGATGGTCACGGCCCTGGCCCGGGTCGACGGCCGGGCGATCGGCGTCGTGGCCAACGACCCGATGCAGCTGTCCGGGGCCATCGACGCCGACGGGGCCGACAAGGCCGCCCGCTTCCTCCAGCTGTGCGACGCCTTCGACCTGCCCGTCCTCTTCCTGTGCGACACGCCGGGGATCATGGTCGGGCCCGACGCCGAGCGCACCGCCCTCGTCCGCCACGTCAGCCGGCTGTTCATGGTCGGCGCCAACCTCGACGTGCCGGCCGCCACCATCGTGCTCCGCAAGGGCTACGGGCTCGGCTCGATGACCATGGCCGCCGGCGGGTTCAAGGAGGCGCTGTTCTGCGTGGCCTGGCCGACCGGCGAGTTCGGGGGGATGGGCCTCGAGGGCGCCGTCCGCCTCGGCTTCCGCCGGGAGCTGGAGGCCATCGCCGACCCCGCCGAGCGGGAGCGGTTCTACGCCGCCAAGCTGGCCGCCCTCTACGAGCGGGGCCGGGCCACCTCGGCGGCCACGGCCTTCGAGATCGACGACGTCATCGACCCCGCCGACTCCCGCCGCTGGATCACCGCCACGCTGACGGCCACGCCGCCGCCCGCCCGCCCGGGCAAGAAGCGCCCGTTCATCGACACCTGGTGAGGCGCCGGTAGGCTCGCTGCCGTGACCGCCGATCTCGATCTCGTCCGCCGCCTGGCCGGGGCCGACCGGGGCCTGGCCGTCGTCTCCACCACCCGGCCCGACGGCACCGTGCACTCCTCGCTGGTCAACGCCGGGGTGTTCGACCACCCGATCACGAAGGAGCCGGCCATCGCCCTGGTGGCCCGGGGCTCGGCCTACAAGCTGCGGCTCTTCCGCACCGCCGGCCGGGCCAACGCCGTGTTCCGGGCCGGCTGGGAATGGGTGTCGGTCGAGGGCCCGGTCGACATCATCGGCCCCGACCACCCCCATCCCGGGTTCCCGGCCGGCGGCCTGCCCCAGCTGCTGCGCGACATCTTCACCGCCGCCGGCGGCACCCACGACGACTGGGCGGAGTACGACCGGGTCATGGCCGAGGAGCGCCGCACGGCCGTCTTCATCACCCCCGAGCGGATCACGTCGAACTGAGACCCGCCCGGCTCAGCAGGCGCGGGCCCGGATGGCCCGGGCGTCGTCGAGCATCTGCTGGTAGCGGGCCACGAGGATGGTCTTGGCCCCGGGCGGGATGCGGGGGTCGGCCCGGACCTGGTCCAGCTGGGTGATGGTGAGGTCGATGAGGGCGTCCTCGTCGGCCACGCCGGCCCGGCCGGCGCAGGGGTCCGGCGGCACGGTGCCGGGCGGGGCGGCGGACGGCTCGGTCGACGGCGGGACGGAGGGCTCGGTCGACGGGGGCGAGGCCATCACGGTCGACGTGGTGGCCCCGGAGGTGCCGTCCGACGGGTGGTGCCCGGACGCTCCCCGGCAGCCGCTGAGGCAGGCGCCGGCGACGAGCACGGCAGCGATGATCGTCTTCATCTCCTGACCGTCTCACGGCCCCGCCGGCCGCCCGGAGGGCCGAAAGGACGGTTCGGGCTGCCCGACCGGCCGGTCACGGCGACCATCACCCCGCCGGTCGCCCGGGCCTGCCAACATCGGCGCCTCCATGGCTCGTTCCGTCACCCTCCGACCGTGGCAGAAGGCCGCCCTCGAGCGGCTCGACGCCAGTGACCGGCCCGACTTCCTGGCCGTGGCCACGCCCGGCGCCGGCAAGACCGGGTTCGCCCTGATGGCCGCCCGGCAGGCGCTGGTGGCCGAGCCGGCCCGGCGGCTGCTGGTGGTCGTGCCCACCGCCCACCTCAAGGGGCAGTGGGCCCGGGCCGCCCTGGCCTTCGACCTGCACCTCGACCCGCAGTGGTCGGCGGCCGACGGCGGCCTGCCGCCCGACATGCACGGCGTGGTCATGACCTACCAGCAGGTGGCGCGCTGCGCCGGCGCCGTCCGGGCCCTGGCGGCGGGCAGCTTCGTGGTCTTCGACGAGATCCACCACGCCGCCGACGACCGGGCCTGGGGCGAGGCGGTCCGCACCGCCTTCGAGCCCGCCGCCCGGCGGCTGGCCCTGTCGGGCACGCCGTTCCGGTCCGACGTGTCGGCCATCCCCTTCGTCCGCTACCACCACGACGAGGCGGTGGCCGACTACGAGTACGGCTACGGCGACGCCCTGGCCGACGGGGGAGTGGTGCGGCCCGTGTACTTCCCCCGCGTCGACGGGCAGATGGAGTGGACGGCGCCCGACGGCCGCTTCCACTCCCACACCCTCGACGACCCGCTCGACGCCGCCCGGGCCAACCAGCGGCTGCGCACCGCCTACTCGCTCGACGGGGAGTGGCTGCCCCACGTGCTGCGCCAGGCCCACGACCGGCTGCTGGCCATCCGGTCGACCCAGCCCGACGCCGCCGGGCTCGTCATCGCCACCGACCAGGACCACGCCAAGGGGATCGCCCGCCTGTTCCGGGACCGGCTCGGGGTGCGGGCGGTCGTGGCCACGTCCGACGACCCCGAGGCGTCGAACCGCATCGCCCGCTTCGCCGCCGGGGCCGACCCCTGGATCGTGGCCGTCCGCATGGTGTCGGAAGGCGTCGACATCCCCCGGCTGCGGGTCGGCGTCTTCGCCACGACCACCACCACCGAGCTGTTCTTCCGCCAGGCCGTGGGCCGTCTCGTCCGCTGGACGAGGGGCGTCCGGGGCCAGAAGGCCTTCCTGTTCATCCCCGACGAGCCCCGGCTGCGGGCCCGGGCCTTCTCGATCGCCGAGCAGCGCCGCCACTCGCTGCGCCACGAGGACCGGGAGGTCATGCCCCGGGCCGAGCCGGTGGAGGAGGTGCCCGAGCCGGAGCAGGGCTCGTTCTTCTTCCCCATCTCGGCCGTCCCCACCGGCATGAGCCAGACGGCGGAGTGGACCGTCGACGAGGACGCCGCCGCCGAACCGGCCGACGACGCCACGCTGGTGGTCGACCTCCCGCCGCTGCCCGCCGGTGCCCGCCGGCCGGCCGCCTCCGTCCCCGCCGGCCGGACGCTGCGGGAGCACAAGCAGCGCCTGCGCGACGCCAACACCAGCCGCGTCCGCCTGATCGCCCGGGCCACGGGGATGAGCCACGCCGCCGTCAATGGCGAGCTCAACCGGCTCATCGGCCTGAAGCGGATCACCGAAGCGACGGTGGAGCAGCTCGAACGGCGCCTGGAGCGGGCCGACCAGTGGTGGCGCAAGACCGTACTGTATTGATCGATACAAATCTGTCCGATACAGTCACTGCCATGACCACCTACTCCGAGCCGGTCGACATCGATGCCCCGTCGGACGGGCGACAGTTCGCCGTCATCACCGACGCCGCCCTCGACAGCCTGCGCCGGCTCATCGGGGTGCCGATCGCCGACACCGTCGAGCCGTGGTGCTACGAGGTCACCCGCGACAACGTCCGCCACTACGCCCACGGCATCGGCGACGACAACCCGCTGTGGTCCGACCCGGCCTACGCCGCCGGCACCCGCTACGGCCGGCTGGTGGCGCCGCCCAGCTTCGTGTTCGCCCTCAGCCGGATCCTGTCGGGCTACGTCGGCGGGCTGCCCGGCATCCACGCCATGTGGGCCGGCGCCGACCTCACCTGGCACCGCCCCCTGCTGGTCGGCACCGAGATCCGCACCACCGCCTACCTGAAGGATCTCGTCGAGCACCAGACCCGCTTCGCCGGCCGGGCCGTCCAGCAGATCTACCACGTCGACTTCGCCGACGCCGACGGCGCGCCGCTGGTCAGCGGCGACTCGTGGTGCTTCCGCACCGAGCGCGACACCGCCCGGGAGCTCGGCACCAAGTACGACGAGGCCAAGGCCCGCCCGCCGATGCGCTACTCCGAGGTCGAGCTGAAGGAGATCTTCGACCGCTACGAGGCCGAGGAGGTCCGGGGCGCCGAACCCCGGTACTACGACGACGTGGCCGTCGGCGACGAGGTGGCGCCGATCGCCAAGGGCCCGATGACCGTCACCGGCTTCATCGCCTTCGCCCAGGGCTGGGGCGGGCTCTACATCCGGGCCAACAAGCTGGCCTGGCAGCAGCTGAAGAAGCACCCGGGCCTGGGGATCCCCAACCGGTTCGGGATTCCCGACGTTCCCGAGCGGGTCCACTGGGAGGACGACCTGGCCACCGCCGTCGGCACCCCCGGGGCCTACGACTACGGCCCCGAGCGCTGCTCCTGGCTCACCCACCACCTGACCAACTGGATCGGCGACGACGGCTTCCTCCTCCGCCACGAGACGAAGATCCGTCACCACAACGTGGCCGGCGACTGGCTGCTCGTCACCGGCCGGGTCACCGGCAAGACGATCGACGGGGCGGGCCGGGGCCTCGTCACCGTCGAGCAGGAGGCCCGCAACCAGCACGGCGAGCTGTCGGTGCTCGGCGCCGGCACGGTGGTGCTGCCGGTGCGGAGCTGAGACCGTGGCGGTCGCCCGCCCCGCCGGGCACGAGCTCGACGCCCCGCCCTGGAGCCGGGTGGAGGGCACGCTGCTGTCCACCGCCCGGGCCGTCCGGCGGGCCTACGACGCCGCCCTGGCCGAGCTCGGCGTCAACCTGTCCGAGGCCAGCGTCCTCGCCCACCTGCGGGCCGGCGGCCCGCTGACTCAGACGGAGCTGGCCCGGCGCATCGGCACCGGCCGGGCCCGCATGGGCGCCTGGATCGACGCTCTGGTGGCCAAGGGCGCCGTCGCCCGGGAGGCCGACCTCCACGACCGGCGGGTCTGGAACGTCACGTTGACCCCGGCCGGCCGGGACCTGTGGGCCCGGACGGCCGAGGTCGACCGCTCCATCCGCCGCACCCTGCGCGACGGCACGACCGCCGAGGACCGGGCCCGCCTCGACGCCCTGCTGACGATCATCAACCGCAACGCCGACTCGCTGGTCGGCGGGCCCGGCTGACGCCGGGCGTCAGGTCCCGGCGGGCTTGGCGTAACCCGCCGCGGCGGGGGAGAAGTCGTAGGCGATGCAGGCTTCCGGGCTGGTGACCCAGGCGTCGTGGCCCGGCGGGCAGACGAAGACGTCGCCGGGGTTCACGTCGTGCTCGGTGCCGTCCTCCATGACGATGTGCAGCGATCCCGACACGACGTACCCGTTGTGGTGCACCATGCACAGGTCGGTGCCGGCGATGGGGCGCACGCACTCCGACCACTTCCAGCCCGGCTCGAAGACCGCCCGGCCGAAGACCACGTCGCCGAGGGTGAGGGCGTCGAGGTGGCCCTTGTCGAACGTGCGGGTCTCGTCGGCCTTGTCGATGTTCTTCTTCAGGAACGCGCTCATGCTGTCTCCTTCGCTGTCCGCCTCGGGGGCCGACTCCAGCACCGGCACCGCCGCCCGTCGAGGTCGGCCCGGGAGATCCGCGGCCTTGCGGACGGCCCGCCCGGAACGTCCCGTTGGCCGGATCGCCGCGATCCGGCCGGCCGGAACAGGCCGAGTCCGCCGGTTGAGGGCGATCCGAACGGCCCCCGGCTCAATCCCGCTGCGGCGTCGGCCCGAAACTCGGGGAAAGCACCGTGCGATCGGATTGCGGTTCCGCCATGGGCATGTTCGTCGCCTCCCTCAGACACAGCGCCGTACCGATCGGGCTCGTCCTCGGCTGGGCCGGCGCGCCCGAGCCGGCGATCCGGGCGGCGATCGCCGCCCGGGACGACCTCCCGGCCGCGGTCCTGCAGGGTTTCGCCGACGACCCGTCTCCGTCGGTGTCGGCCGCCGTGGCCGGCAACGGCGCCACGCCGGCGCCCCTGCTCGAACGGCTGGCCCGGCACCGGTCGCCGTCGGTGCGGGAGGCGGCGGCCGCCAACCCGAAGACGCCGCCGCCGGTGCTGGCCCGGCTGGCCGCCGACGCCTCGCACCTCGCCGTCAGCCTGGCCGCCTTCCGCAACCCCTCCACGCCGGTCGAGATCCTCGTGGCCGTGGCCGAGGCCGGCGACGCGGCCGGCCGGGCCCGCATCGCCGCCAACCCCTCCTGCCCTCCCGACGTGCTGCGCCGGCTGGCCCGCGACCCGGCCATCGCCCTGCTGGCGGCCGGGAACCCCGCTCTGCCCGCCGACCTCCTCCTCGCCTTCGCCCGGACGGACGACGTCGCCCTGCGGCGGCGCGTGGCCGCCAACCCCGCCCTCGATCCCGAGCGCCGGATGCGGCTCGGCCGGGACCCGCACCCCTCCGTCCAGCGGGCGGCCGGGGGGCACGCCACGACGCTGCCCGCCGCCGCCGTCGAAACGCTCGACGACATGCCGCTCGACTTCCGGCTCGGGCTGGCCGGGGCGCCGGCCGAGGGCGTGATCCTCGGCCGCCTCGTCGACGACACCGCCGCCGTCACCGCCGCCCTGGCCCGGAACCGGGTCGCCCCCGACGACGTCCTGCGGCTCCTGGCCGGCTCGCCCGACCCGGTGACCCGAGCCGGTGTGGCCCGCAACCCGGCCACCCCGGCGGCCATCGCCGACCGGCTGGCGGGCGACGTCGATCCCCACGTCCGGGCCGCCGCCGCCGACCATCCGCTGCTGGCCGGCACCACCCTGGCCCTGCTGGCCGCCGACCCCGACCCGCTGGTGCGGGCCCAGGTGGTGATCGGGGGCGACCCCCGCTGCTCCGAGGAGACGCTGCGCCAGGCGGCCGTCGACCCTGACCCGCAGGTCCGTTTCGTGGCTGCGCTCCACGCCCGCCTCCCGGCCGAGCTGGTCGAGACGCTGGCGGTCGACCGGGACGACCGGGTCCGCCAGGCCGCCGCCCAGCACCCTGCGCTCACCTCCGCCGTTCTGTAAGGTATCGCCGACGTTTTCCCCCTTATGGCGCGGCGAGAGGTGAGGCGAGATGGAGCACGTTCCGGTCCACGAGCACGTCCTGGACACCGGCAAGGGTGAGCTGACGCTCGAGGACCTCGGCCCGCTGCTCCCCGGGATGGGCGACATCATGCCTTTGGTCGGCAGCCGGATGTGGAAGTGCTATCACGCCGGGCGGGCCGGGAACCGCCCCCTGGCCCGCTTCCAGCTCCAGGAGGCGGTGAACCTGCTGGAGAAGGGCGCCGTCCTGCGGCCGAAGTACGCCGACAGCGTGGCCGCCTTCGTCGAGCAGGACATGGCCGCCGTGCGGGCGGCCATCGACGACGGGGACTGGGCCGCCTTCGCCGCCGCCTTCGACGCCGTGGTGGCCGCCGCCAACGCCTACCACGACCTCTACGACAAGCCGTTCCTGCGCTGGAAGGTGCCGGCCGACCCGCCGCCCGATCTCGACCTGACGCCCCGGGCCCCGTAGCCCGGCCCGACCCGGCCCGGGCCGCTCCGGTCCTGGAGACGATGCGCCCGGTTCAGTACGGTCGGACCCGACGGGGCCCCGACGCTGGCTGAACAAGGAGAGCGGCATCGATGGACTTCGAGCTCCCGGACGACGTCACCGGCTTCCTGGCCCGCCTCGACCACTTCATCGACCGTGAGATCAGGCCGCTCGAGGAGAAGGACGACAACATCCGGTTCTTCGACCACCGCCGGGAGGACGCCCGGACCGACTGGGACCGGGGCGGGCTGCCGGCGGAGGAGTGGGAAGCGCTGCTGCAGGAGGCCCGGACCCGGGCCGACGCCGCCGGGTTCTACCGCTACGCCTTTCCCGCCGCCCACGGCGGGCAGGACGGCACCAACCTCGGCATGGCCGTCATCCGGGAGCATCTGGCCCACAAGGGCCTCGGTCTCCACGCCGATCTCCAGAGCGAGCATTCGGTGGTGGGCAACAACCTCCACGTCCAGCTGCTGCTGGACTACGGCAGCCCGGCCCAGCAGGACGAGTGGATCGAGGCCAGCACCGTCGGCGCCAGGACGTTCGCCTTCGGGATCACCGAACCGACCCACGGCTCCGACGCCACGTTCATGGAGACCCGGGCCGTCCGCACCGACGGCGGCTGGGTCATCAACGGCGAGAAGATCTGGAACACCGGGATGCACACCGCCGCCGCCGACCTCGTCTTCGCCCGCACGTCGGGCGACCCCGGCGACGGCGAGGGGATCACCGCCTTCATGGTGCCGAGCGACACCCCGGGGCTCGAGATCGAGAGCTACCTGTGGACGTTCAACATGCCGACCGACCACGCCCACGTGACGTTCACCGATGTCGAGGTCCCCGACAGCGCCGTCTTCGGCGAGGAGGGCCGGGGGCTCGGCGTCGTGCAGCACTTCTTCAACGAGAACCGCATCCGCCAGGCCGCCTCCAGCCTGGGGGCGGCGCAGTACTGCATCGACCGGTCGGTGGACTACGCCAAGACCCGCAAGCCGTTCGGAAAGCCGCTGGCCACCAACCAGGGGATCCAGTTCCCGCTGGTCGAGCTGCAGACCCAGTGCGAGATGATCCGGGCGTTGATCCACAAGACCGCCTGGGCCATGGACACCCACGGCCCGTTCACCGTCTCCGACAAGGTCTCGATGTGCAACTACTGGGCCAACCGGCTGTGCTGCGAGGCCGCCGACCGGGCCATGCAGGTCCACGGCGGCCTCGGCTACTCCCGCCACCTGCCCTTCGAGCACATCTACCGGCATCACCGCCGCTACCGCATCACCGAGGGCACCGAGGAGATCCAGATGCGCCGGGTGGCCGGCTACATGTTCGGATTCATGAAGCAGCAGGCCCCGAAGGGCGTCACGCCCGGCTGAGGTCCCCGGTGCGGTCGAGCGGCGCTAGCGGCCCTCGTAGTGCGGCGTCCGCCGTTCCCGGAAGGCGGCGACCGCCTCCCGCACGTCGGCGGTCCCGAACGTGTCGGCCTCGAGCGTGGCGCTGAGCTCCATCACCTCGGCGAAGCGGGCCCGCTGCAGGGCGCCCAGCGCCCGCTTCGTCCCCTGCACCGCCAGCGGCGGAAGGGCGGCGATCCGCTCGGCCAGGGCCCGGGCCGCCGGGAGGACGTCGTCGGGTTCGTCGACGAGATCGGTGACCAGCCCGGCCCGGAGCGCCGTCTCGGCGTCGAGGGCGTCGCCGGTCAGCAGGTAGCGCTTGGCGGTGAGGAAGCCGGCGCTCTGGGGCCAGAGCAGGCAGCCGCCGTCGCCGGCCACGAGGCCCACCATGACGTGGGGGTCGGCCAGCCGGGCCCGGCGGGCGGCGACCACCGCGTCCCCGCCGAGGACGAGCGTGGCGCCGAGGCCCATGGCGTCACCCTGGAGGGCGACGACCACCGGCGCCGGCAGGTCGAGCAGCGCCGACAGGAGCCCGAGGGCGTCGCGAACGAGGTGCCGGCGCCCGGCGGGATCGGCGTTGTGGCCGAGGATGAAGTCGAAGTCGCCCCCGGCCGAGAAGGCCGTGCCGGTGGAGGCGAGCACCACCGCCCGCAGCCCGTCCATCGCCCCCAGCGCCTCGAAGGCCCCGTGGAGCGAGGCGTGGAGCTCGGCGTCGATGCGGTTGAGGACCTCGGGCCGGGCCAGCGTGAGTTCGGCGACGTTCCCCCGCCGGACGAGCCGGAGACCGGGCCAGTCGGTCATGGCCGGGTCACTGCGGGGGACGGCTTCGTGTCCTTCACGGGCCCCCTCTCGACCGGGGGGAGCGTAACGGGGTGACGGTCCGGCTGGCAAGGAGCGGGCCGGGAGGGATTAATGTGGTCGCATCAATTCGGGAGGAGCGTGGCCATGGGCTGGGATTTCGAGACCGAGCCGGAGTACCAGGAGAAGCTGGACTGGGTCGACCGGTTCCTGCGGGAGGACGTCGAGCCGCTCGACTACGTGCTGGGCGACGCCTACGACAAGAGCGACCGGCGGGCGCTGGCGGTGGTGCGGCCGCTGCAGGACAAGGTGCGGGAGCAGGGGCTGTGGGCCGCCCACCTCAAGCCGGAGATGGGCGGGCAGGGCTACGGGCAGGTGAAGCTGGCCCTGCTCAACGAGCTGCTGGGGCGGTCACGGTGGGCGCCGTCGGTGTTCGGCTGCCAGGCCCCCGACTCGGGCAACGCCGAGATCCTGGCCCACTTCGGCACCGAGGAGCAGAAGGCCAAGTACCTCCAGCCGCTCCTCGACGGGCTCATCTCCTCCTGCTACTCGATGACCGAGCCCCACGCCGGGGCCGACCCGACGCTGTTCCGCACCACCGCCGTCCGCGACGGCGACGAGTGGGTCATCACCGGCGAGAAGTGGTTCTCGTCCCACGCCCGCTACGCCAGCTTCATGATCGTCATGGCGGTGACCAACACCGAAGTCAGCGCCTACGAGGGGATGTCGATGTTCATCGTCCCGGCCGACACGCCGGGGCTCGAGATCATCCGCAACGTCGGCGTCGGCGGCGAGGCGGCCGGCGAGGGCAGCCACGGATACCTGCGCTACGACCACGTGCGGGTGCCGGCCGACCACCTCCTCGGCCGGGAGGGCGGAGCCTTCGCCATTGCCCAGACCCGCCTCGGCGGCGGGCGGATCCACCACGCCATGCGGACCATCGCCCAGGTCCGCAAAGCGTTCGACCTGATGTGCGAGCGGGCGCTGTCCCGCCAGGTCCGCAAGTCGGGGACGGGCAAGGCGCCGGGCTCGGCGGTGGAGACGGTGCCGCTGGCCTCGCTGCAGATGACCCAGGAGAAGATCGCCGACTCCTGGATCGAGATCGAGCAGTTCCGCCTCCTCGTGCTGCGCACCGCCTGGCTCATCGACAAGCACCAGGACTACCGCCGGGTGCGCAAGGACATCGCCGCCGTCAAGGCCGCCATGCCCAAGGTCTTCTTCGACGTCGTGCAGCGGGCCATGCACCTCCACGGCGCGCTGGGCATCAGCAACGAGATGCCCTTCGCCAAGATGATGGTCAACGCCCAGGTCATGGCCATCGCCGACGGGCCCACCGAGGTCCACAAGATCACCGTGGCCCGCCAGGTGCTGAGGGACTACCAGCCGGTCGAGGGCCTGTGGCCGAGCGGCCACCTCCCCGCCCGCCGGGCGGCGGCCCGGGAGCGCTACGCCGCCCTGCTCGAGCACGAGATCGGCAACGACGAATGACCGGCGGGCGGGGCGACACCCACGACCTCACCGGCAAGGTGGCGGTCGTGACCGGCGGCAGCCGGGGCCTCGGCCGGGCCATGAGCGAGGCCTTCGCCGACCACGGCGCCACGGTGGTGGTGGCCAGCCGCAAGGTCGACGCCTGTCAGGCGGCGGCGGCCGAGATCACGGCCCGCACCGGCCGGGAGGCGGTCGGCCTCGGCTGCCACGTGGGGGAGTGGGCGCAGTGCGACCGGCTGGTGGAGGAGGTCTACGACCGCTTCGGGCGCATCGACGTCCTCGTCAACAACGCCGGCATGTCGCCCCGCTACGAGTCGCTCCCCGCCGTCACCCAGGAGCTCTTCGACAAGGTCCTGGCCGTCAACCTCCGGGGCCCGTTCCGCCTCTGCTCCCTGGCCGGACCCCGCATGGCCGCCGCCGGGGGCGGGGCCATCATCAACGTGTCGAGCATCGCCGCCGTCGTCCCGACGCCCAACGAGATCCCCTACGCCGCCGCCAAGGCCGGGCTCAACAACCTCACCGTCAGCCTGGCCAGGGCGCTGGCGCCGGCGGTCCGGGTCAACTGCATCATGGCCGGCCCGTTCCTCACCGACATCAGCAAGGCCTGGGACCAGGAGGCCTTCGCCCGCCAGGCGAAGAAGGACATCCCCCTCGGCCGGGGCGGCCGGCCCGAGGAGATCGTGGGCGCCGCCCTCTACCTGGCCAGCGACGCCTCGTCGTTCACCACCGGCGCCATTCTCAAGGTCGACGGCGGCATGGCCCACGCCTCGTCGTGACGTCCCGGCCCGACACCCGGGCCCGGCTGGTGGAGGCGGCCGAGCGGCTCTTCGCCGCCCAGGGCGTGGACGGGGTGAGCCTCCGGGAGATCAACCGGGAGGCCGGCGCCCGCAACGCCGTCGCCCTCCAGTACCACTTCACCGACCGGGCCGGCCTCCTCCGGGCCGTCCTCGACAAGCACATGCCCGACGTCGAGGCCCGCCGCCACGCCCTGCTCGACCGCTACGACGCCGAGGGCGGCGGCGTCCGGGCTCTGGCCGGGGCGCTGGTGCGGCCGCTGGCGGCCAAGCTGTCCGACGAGGCCGGCGGCCGGGAGTTCCTCCAGATCCACGCCGACCTGCTGAACCGGCCCCGGCCGGCGCTCGATCCCGCCGCCCTCGAGGACCCCGCCCACAGCCTCTACCGCTGGCGGGCGCGGCTCGACCCGCTCCTCGAACCCGAGGCCGTCCGGCTTCACCGTCGCTTCACCGCCGTCGTCTACACCGCCGTCGAGCTGGGCCGGCGGGCCCGCTCCGGACGCCACCGCGACGACCGCCTCTTCGTCAGCCACCTGACCGACGTGGTGGCCGCCATCCTCACCGCCCCCGTCTCGGACGAGACCCGCCGCCTGGTCGGCGAGAAGTCCCGGGCCGGCCGGGCCGGGACGTCGTGATCCCTGGCGCCCGTCCGCTCCGGGCACCGCCGGCGGCTAGACTGTCGTTTGTCGAAGGGGAGTATCCCTGCGTGCGGCTGTCGTCATCACGACCCTCGCCGGTCCGGCGGCCGTGGCCCTCATCGGGCGGGAGAGACCTTCGGTTCTGATCGCCTGATCGAGCCGGAGGATGCCGTGTCCCGCTTGCAGTCCAGCCACCGAGGTGACGGTCTGGCGCGGCGCGTCGTTCTCGCCGTCCTCGTTCTCGCCGTTGCCTCGCTGGGCGCGGCCCCCGCCGGCGGGTCGCCGGCGGCCGGGTCCACCGGGCCGGCGCCGGCGGCCGAGTCGTACCACGCCAGCCCCGCCCCTCCCGTCGACGGCGTGGCGGCGGCGAATTCCGCCCGTCCCCGCCTGGCCCCTCGCGGGCCATGGATCGTGGCCCTGGGGCTGGCCGCCGGTCTGGCCGGCCGGGCCCCCATCCTGGCGGCCCGGTCCCGGCCGGGCCGGGGTGTGCCCGTCGTGCGCCGCGACGTCGGCGACCGCTGGCGGGCGCTGCTCATCGGCGCGCCTCCCGGCTCCTTGTCGTCCTGACGCATCTCGTCAAACGGAGCAAGAGCCGAAGAGCCGGAGGATCCATGACTGCCGTCCCCGTCCGCGACCGTTTCGATGCCGCCGTCCCCCTCACCCGCCACGCCCGGCGAGCGCTGAACGCCCGGGCCGGCCACCTGCGGGAGCGCGTCATCCCCGAACTCGCCGCCCTCCTCGAAGAGCCGGACCACGACGGCCGGCTCGACGAGGACTACTACCGGGCCACCCGGCAGCTGGCGGAGCTGTCGGCGCTGCTGGCCCGGGCGGAGCCGGTCGAGGTCCTGCCCGACGATCCCCGCCGGGTCGAGCTCGGCGAGGCCGTCACCGTCCGCTTCGACGACGGCACGCTGGAGCAGTACGTCGTCGTCCATCCCGCCGAGGTCACGCTCGGAGGGCCACGGGTGTCGGCCGCATCGCCGCTCGGCCTGGCGCTGCTCGGGCGCTCGGTCGGCGACGCTGTCGCCGTCGACGCCCCGGGAGGGTCCTACCGGTGCGAGATCGTCAGCGCCGAGCGCCCGCCCTACGCCGCTGACGATCCGGCTACGGCGGCGGACGGGGGGGTGGCCCGATGACGTGAGCCGCGGGGTGACGCCGGCCGGCGCCGGGGTTGACTGACCGACGCCGGCCGGCGCCGCGGCTGATTTGTTACCGAGGTGGGTACAGACCAGCGAGCGGCGTCCCCGGTGGCCGGGAGGAGATCACGCGTGCCGGTCGTCAAACCGATCGGGGAACACGAGCTGTTCCTCTTCTTCGTGCAGTTCGCCCTGCTCCTCGTCGTGGCCCGCGCCCTCGGTGAAGCCGCCGCCCGGCTGCGGCTCCCGTCGGTCGTCGGCGAGCTGGTGGCCGGGCTGCTGCTCGGGCCGTCGCTGTTCGGTGCGGTGGCGCCGGGACTGTTCCACTCCGTGTTCCCCCGCCAGCCCGAGCAGTTCCACCTCCTCGAGATCCTGTCCTGGCTCGGGGTGGTGATGCTGCTGATCCTGACCGGCCTGGAGACCGACGTCCAGCTCATCGCCCGGAAGGGCAAGGGGGCCCTGGCCATCTCCTTCGGGGGCATCGTCGTCCCCTTCGGCCTCGGGCTGGCCCTCGGCAGCGTGCTGCCCGGCGACTTCGTGGCCGACCCCGGCAAGCGGCTGGTGTTCGCCCTCTTCATCGGCACGGCCATGAGCATCTCGGCCATCCCCGTGATCGCCAAGGTCCTCATGGAGATGAAGATCATCCGCCGCGACATCGGCCAGATCACGCTGGCCGCCGGCATGATCGACGACACCGTCGGCTGGATCCTGCTGTCGGTGGTGGCGGGACTGGCCGCCGGCGGCTCGGTCGACGTCACGACGGTCGGGCGGTCGATCCTGTCGGTGCTGGCGGTGGTGGCGGTGGCCTTCACCGTCGGCCGGCGGTTCGTGGCCGCCGTGATCCGTGAGCTCGACAACCGGGTCGGGGGCGACACGGTGAAGATCACCGCCCTGATGGCGCTGGCCCTCACCTTCGGGTCGGTCACCCACTGGCTCCACCTCGAAGCGGTGCTGGGCGCCTTCATCGCCGGGATCCTGGTCGGGCAGGTGAAGCGCTTCGACGAGCGGCTGCGCCACATCTTCGAGCAGGCGGCGCTGGGCATCTTCGCCCCGGTGTTCTTCGCCTACTCCGGCCTCAAGGTCGACCTCGGCCGCCTGATCGAGCCGAACGTGCTCGGCGTCGGGCTCGTCGTCCTCGCCGTGGCCACCGTCGGGAAGTTCGTCGGCGCCTACACCGGTGCCCGGGTGAGCCGGCTCGGCCACTGGGAGGCGCTGTCGCTCGGCGCCGGCATGAACGCCCGGGGGGC
>Ga0070741_10002017_pt1 | contig 57003 bp, 48 predicted proteins | sample Coa_R1_4_FD_66440 | JGI IMG/M metagenome (GOLD analysis project Ga0070741, IMG submission 66440) | Surface soil microbial communities from Centralia Pennsylvania, which are recovering from an underground coalmine fire - Coalmine... | ecosystem: Environmental > Terrestrial > Soil > Unclassified ... | reverse complement strand
CGACGACCGGCCGAGCGCCCGCGGAATCGCCAGCGCGATCGCGGCGGCCACGGCGACGCCCGCCGCCCCGCCCCACACCGCAGGCGCCAGGCCGGCGACGAACGACGCGCCGCTGGTGAACCCGCCGTGGGCCGAGAACACCGCGCCGAGCACGGCGATCCCGAACACGCCGCCCAGTTCGCGGATCGCGTTGTTCGCACCGGAGGCGATGCCCTCCTCGGACCGCCGCACCGAGCTGAGCACCACGTTGGCGACCGGCGCGAAGAACAGCGACATGCCCACGCCGGAGACCACGAACGCCGGGACCATGTCCAGGTACGGCACCGCGGGCGAGGCGATCAGCGCGAGCCAGCCGAGCCCGATGGCCTGGAGGAACAGCCCGGAGGCCAGCAGCACCTTGCCGCCGATCCGGTCCGACAGCGCGCCCGCGATCGGTGCGACAAGCACCGGCATGCCAGTCCACGGCAGCGTGCGGAGTCCGGCCTCCAGCGGGCTGTAGTGCTGGACGACCTGGAGGAACTGGGCCAGCAGGAAGATCGACCCGAACATCCCGAAGAACATCAGCAGCGACGCCGCGTTGGTCATCGCGAAGCCACGGGAGCGGAACAGCCGCATCGGCAGCATCGGCTCGCGGGCGCCGCGCAGTTCCCAGGCCACGAAGCCGGCCATCAGTATCGCGCCGATCACCATCGGCGGCAGCACGGTCAGGCTGGTCCAGCCGTGCGCGTTGCCGCGCACCACACCAAGCACGATGCCGAACAGCCCCAGGCTGGCCAGCAGCAGGCCGGGCACGTCCAGCCGTGTCGAGGTGCCCTTGCTCTCCGCGAGCTTGGTGCGGGCGAACGGCAGCAGCGCGATGCCGATCGGCACGTTCACCCAGAAGATCCACTGCCAGGACGCGCCCTCCACGATGGCGCCGCCGACCAGCGGGCCAAGCGCGACGGCCAGGCCGCCGACCGCACCCCAGGCGCCGAGCACCAGGCCGCGCCGCTCCGGCGGCACGGCGGCGGACAGCAACGTCAGCGTCAGCGGGATCAGCACCGCCGCGCCCACGCCCTGCACCGCGCGGGCCGCGATCAGCCAGCCGATTCCGGGCGCCAGCGCCGCGGCCGCCGATCCGGCGGTGAACAACGCGAGCCCGCCGGTGAACATCCGCCGTCGGCCGAACCGCTCGCCCAGGGTCGCGCCGGTCAGCAGCAATACCGCGAACGTCAGCGTGTACGCGTTCACCGTCCATTGCAGGCCCTCAAGCCCGGCGTGCAGGTGCTCGCGGATGGACGGCAGCGCTGTGGTCACCACCAGGTTGTCGAGCGACGCCATGAACAGCGCCGCGGACGTCACCACGAACGCCCAGATCATCCTGCTCTTCGAGGTCATCTCCCCGGTTCCCTTCATATTTGCTAAGTGAGTACTCACTAACTTCATTGGGCATAACGAAATCGGTTCTTGTCCCGGTATTTGTGCTTCTAAGGCTTAGGCTTCGGGCACCAGCTGGTCCAGCGCTCGTCGACCTCGGGCAGGTTCATCGCCGCGGCGACGTTCATCAGCATGCCGACCGCGAAAAAGTCCACCACGGTCTGATAGGGGAGCCCGGTCAGCCGCTCGACTAGCTCCCACAGCCGCCGGAACCCGGTGCGCGTGACCTCGCGGATGTCCGGATCCTCGCAGGCCGCGTACGCCTGCATCTGGATCAGCAGCAGGGTCCGGTCGTCGAGCAGCCGCTCGTACGCGTCCGCCATCGCGGCCAGTGCCTCGTCGCCGTACAGCCCTTCGGCCGCTCGGGCGAACTCGTCCCTGACCCGGCCGTTGCACCGCTCGATCAGCGCCAGGAACAGCGCCTTCTTGGTAGGAAACAGCCGGAACAAGTACGGCTGGCTGATCCCCGCACGCCGCGCGACCACCTCGGTCGAAGTCCCCGCGTACCCGTGCACCGCGAACTCCGCGACCGCCTCCGTGAGCACCAGCTCCCGCCGCCGCTCCGCGGACATCCGCGTCCCCCCGGACCGCCCGCCGCCCGCGGACACCTGCGTCCCCGCGGACCGCTCGCCAACCGCCTGCTCAGCCATGCCTCCAAAGTTAGTAACCACTCACTACTTTGTCAACCCCTCGCCCACCCCCTCCCGCCCCGCCCGCCAAGACTCGCCGCCAAGGGGGGTGCGTGGCCCACGAGACCCCCTCTAGGGCGCTTCGGGGGCCACGCACCTCCAGCGGGCCCCCCGCCCCCCGCTTCCCGCCCGCCCGGATCGCCGCCCAAAACGAGAACACGTTCTTGTTTTGGGGTCGGTGAGAGCGTAGAGTCCAGGCCAGCCGGACCACTTCTCCGTTGCGAGGGCCGAAATGGATTCCACTGCCGACTACGTCGTCGCCGGAGCGGGCAGCGCCGGCTGCGTGCTGGCCAAGCGCCTGGCCGAGTCGGGTGCGAGCGTGATCCTGCTCGAGGCCGGCGGCCCGGACCGCACGATGCTGGTGCGCAAGCCCGGCATGATCGCGATCTTCCACAACGTCCCGCAGCTGAAGAAGCGCCTGGACTGGGGCTATTACACCGTTCCGCAAAAGCATGCGCTGAACCGCGAGATCCCGCAGCCGCGCGGCCGGGTGCTCGGCGGCTCCGGCTCGATCAACGGCCTGCTGTTCGTCCGCGGCAACGCGAAGAACTACGACGACTGGGCCGCCGACGGCTGTCCGGGGTGGGCGTTCAACGACGTGCTGCCCAGCTTCAAGCGGCTGGAGAACTGGGAGGACGGCGCGAGCGACCTGCGCGGAGCCGGCGGTCCGGTCCAGGTCACCAGGCAGAAGGACCTCACCCCCGCCTCGCAGGCGTTCATCGAGGCGCTCGCCGAGACGGCCGGCGTGAAGAAGAACGACGACTACAACGGCGAGTCGCAAGAGGGCGCGAGCATCTTCCAGCAGAGCGCCCGCGACGGGCTGCGGTACAGCTCCTCGGTCGGCTACCTGGACAAGCACGGCCTGCCGAACCTCGAGGTCCGCACCGCAACGACGATCACCAAGATCGTCATCGAGAACGGCCGGGCGACCGGCGTCCAGGTGCGCACCAAAGACGGCGTGAGCACGATCCGCGCGGGTAAAGAGGTCGTCCTCACCGCGGGCGCCTTCGGCTCGCCGCACCTGCTGATGCTGTCCGGCATCGGGCCGGCCGCGCACCTGCGCGAGCACGGCATCGAGGTGCTGGCCGACCTGCCCGTCGGCGACAACCTGCACGACCACATGTTCGTCCCGATGACGTACGTGATGAAGAGCGCGGTCAACCGCGGCACCGCCCCCTATTTCTTCCGTGGCATGCTCAAGGAGCGGATCCGCGGCGGCACCTGGATGGCACGGACCGTCTTCGAGGCGGCCGGGTGGGTGCGCAGCTCGATCGCGGACAAGATCCCCGACATCCAGATCCACGTGCTGCCGTGGTCGTACCCGTTCCCCAACCAGGACGCGCCGATCCGGCACAAGGTGGACCCGCGTTCGGCGCTGACGATCATGCCGACACTGATCTACCCGAAGAGCCGCGGCACGCTCCGGCTCGCCTCCGCGGACCCGGCCGCGGCGCCGCTCATCGACTTCGGCTACCTGTCCGAGCCCGACGACACGACCGTGCTGCTCGACGGCATGGAGCTGATCCGCGAGGTAATGGCCAGCAAGCTGATCGCCAGCGGGGTCGACCTGGAGCTGTCGCCCGGCAGCACGCACAAAGACCGCCAAGCGCTCGCCGCGGAGCTGCCGAACCGCGCCACATCCGTCTACCACGCGGTGGGCAGCTGCCGGATGGGCAGCGACGACCGCGCCGTCGTCGACCCCGCGCTCAAGGTGCGGGGTATCGAGGGCCTGCGCGTCGCGGACGCGTCGATCATGCCGGGCATCACCGGCGGTAACACGAACGCGCCCGCGATGATGATCGGCGAGCACGCGGCGACGATCATGCTGGGCGGCTAACGTATGCGGGCAGCGGTACTGCGTTCGGCCGAGGACGGAAAGCTCGTCGTCCAGGACGACGTGACGGCCGTCGGTCCCGGACCCGGCCAGATGCGGGTCGCGGTCAAGGCGGCCGGGGTGTGTCACTCCGACCTGTCGGCCCGCGACGGCGGGCTGCCCAGCCAGTATCCCGCGATCCTCGGCCACGAAGCGGCCGGCGAGGTGGTCGCCGTCGGCGAGGGCGTCACCGGCATCGCCGATCATCCGCCAGGTGATCGAGTTCGGCTAGCTCTGCTCACAGCAGAATCGGTAGGTGGCACGCCGGTGCGCGTGCTACAGCTGGACTATGGCTGACACCGCCCACCTGCACCTCGTCCCGTCCCAGCCGGACCGCGAGCCCCGTCCGGCGGAGCCCCTGTGGCGCGAGGTACTCGGCCGCCGGCTCCGCGTGCTTCGCCAGGACCAGGACGAGACGCTGGCCGAGACGGCCGGCCGGGCGGGCATCTCGCCGCAGTACCTGTCGGAGGTCGAGCGCGGCCGCAAGGAGCCGTCCAGCGAGATGATCGCCGCCCTCGCCGGGGCGCTGGGCACCACGCTCATCGACCTGACCGAGCAGGTGGCCGGCGACCTGCGCCGCCTCCAGGCGGCGGCCGCACCGGCCCCAGCCCGCCGCGCCCCCGCCGCTCCCCGCGCCCAGCTCTCCCTGGCCGCCTAAAAAATCATCTGCCGTTTTGGTTAATTCCGCGGCTCGCCGACCTCAGTTCCGCGCCGCGCCGCCGCATCCCCTGCCAGGAACCGGACACAAGCCACATTTCTGGCGCGCCGAGGGGCGCGCCAGATTAGTGCGGACACTTACCCCCCCAAAGTGGGAGGGTAAGTGTCCGCAATAATTTCTGATCACCTTGCCGAGCCGGAGCTAGCGTCGAACCTGACGGCAAATAAGCGGGCATTTCGGGCAACTTGCTTCACGAGCGCGCCGGCTACGCGGCGGGTTTGGCCGCTTCCGCGGCGACTCGCTGGCCGAGGATGTGGTCGACAAGGCCGTATTCCAGAGCCCCGCGCGCGGTGAACACGCGGTCCCGGTCGGTGTCGTGCCGCAGCGTCTCCACCGACTGGCCGGTGTGCGCCGACAGGATCTCCTCGATCTCGGCGCGCATCCGCACGACTTCGTCGGCCTGCAGGATCAGGTCCGGGATCGGGCCCTGACCGCGCGCGGCCGGCTGGTGCAGGACCACCCGGGCGTGCGGCAGCACGGACCGGCTACCCGGCGCGCCGGCCGCCAGCAGCACCGCGCCGACCGCGATCGCCTGCCCGACGCAGGTGGTCGCCACCGGCGCCTGGATGAACTGCATGGTGTCGTAGATCGCCAGCATCGACGACAGGTCGCCGCCCTCGCAGTTCACGTACAGGTTGATCTCCTGCTCACCGCTCTCCGCCTCCAGGTGCAGCAGCTGCGCGATCAGCGTGTTCGCCACCCCCGGGTCGATCGCCGTGCCGAGGTACACGATCCGCTCGGTGAGCAGGTGCGAGTACACGTCCATGATCCGCTCGCCGCGCGGGTCCCGTGCGATGACGTTGGGAATGGTGTAGCTGCTCATTGCGTCACTCCAGACAGTCCGATCCGGTGCCGCCGCACGGGCATGAGCTGCCCGAACGAGTCGACGATGCCGTCGATGAAGCCGTACTCCCGCGCCTGGGCCGCGGTGTACCAGCGGTCGTGCAGCGAGTCCTCGAAGATCCGGTCGAACGGCTGCCCGGTGTCCTCGGCGATGATGCCGAGCACGGTGTCCACGGTGTACCGCAGGTCGTCGGCCTGGACCTCGATCTCCACGGCGGAGCCCCCGATGCCCGCCGAGCCCTGGTGCATGAGGATCCGCGCGTGCGGCAGCGCGAACCGCTTGCCGTGCGTGCCGGCCGACAGCAGGAACTGCCCGGCGCTGCACGCCAGCCCAAGCGCCAGCGTCGACACGTCGCACGGGATGAGCCGCATCACGTCCCGGATCGCCAGCATGGACGGGATCGAACCGCCGGGCGAGTGGATCCACAGCGCGATGTCCGCGGTCGGATCCTGCGCGGCGAGCGTCAGCAGCTGTGTGGTCAGCAGCGTCCCGTTGTCGTCGTCGAGGATCCCGTCGAGCACGAGAATCCGCCGGTTCAGCAGCTGCTCGCGGGAGCGCCAGCTGAACATCGGTGCCTTTTCGTCGTTAGCCATAACCTCAGGCTGCGCGACAAACTGACCGCGCGGACCCGTACGCTGCCCACGGCAGCACAACGCTGCCGTAAGCAGCGAGAATCAGCGAAAGGCCGCCGCCACCTCCCCGGACGTCAGCCCGAAGTCCGCCAGCGAGTACCGGTGCCCGCTTCTCGACGAGGACCCGGCGGCCACGGCCCGCATCGCGTCCGCCGCCTCCCCGGACAGTGACAGGCCGAACGCCGCGTACACCTTCGCCACCACGTCCAGCGGAGAAGCCACCAGCGACTCGTACGAGACGTCGTAAAACTGCCCGGCGGGATACCGGGTGCGTGCCTCGTTGAACGAGGCCAGCCCGCGCGACCACAGGTCCAGCTGGGTCCGCCCGATGACCGGTCCCTGGAAGAGGGAAGACCAGCCCTCGGACGCCTGCGCTGCCAGCGAGCACATCGACGCCACCGCCACCTCGGGCGACCGGTGCGTGACGACGACCATCGCGTCCGGGTACACGTCGAAGATCGCGTCCAGCGCGAACAGGTGCGACGGGTTCTTCAGCACCCACCGCCGGTCCGCCTCCCACAGGCCTAGCAGCTGGAGGTTCCGCCGGTGCCGCGCGTACGGCGCCTGCCATGGCTGCCCGGCCAGCCACGCCGAGTACGACGGCAGGTACGCAAGACACTCAAACGACACCGACCGGAACGACTGGCGCAGGAGCTGCCAGCACTCCTCGACCTGGTCGGCGCCCAGCTCGTGCACCGCGCCGAACGACGGGTTGGCCGCCTGGTGCCGAGCCAGCCCGGCCGCGACGAACTGGTACGCGGGATTGGAGTCCCACTCCGATCGCGGCGGCCGCGGCTGCGGCGCTTCCGCCAGCCACAGCTCAAGGCCCTGATGCGACGGATCGGCAACCAGAAGCCGGTGCAGGAACGTCGTACCGGTCCGCGGCAGCCCGGTCACGAAGATCGGCGCCCGCACCGGCACCGTGGCATACCCGGGATGCGCGGCGAACCCGGCCTGCGACAGCAGCCGCGCCACCAGCGCCCCGCGCAGCAGCCCTCGCGCCGCCCGGACGCCGCGCTCGGTCAGCCCCGCCTCCGATTCGAACGACGACAGCAGCGCGGCGAACCCGTCGCCGAAGTCGTCCGGCCCGAAGTCGGACAGTCCGGTAATCGCCGAGGCCTTCTCGCTGAGCGACTCGACCGTGCCGATCAATGGTGATACTCACCGCAATTCACGTCCAGGCACTGCCCGGTAATCGCCCGCGCCAGCGGCGACGCGAGGAACACGGCCGCGTCCGCGACCTCGTCCGGCAGGACGAGCCGGCCCAGATCGCTCCGCGCCGCGGTCTCGTCGGCGATGACCTGCGGGTCGACGCCGCGCTTGTGCCCGAGGTAGCTGAAGTAGAAGTCCAGCGAATCGCCTTGGATGTTGCCTGGTGCGATCGAGTTGACCCTGATGCCCTTCGGCCCGAGCTCGGTTGCCAGCGACGACGCCATCGCGAGCAGTCCCGACTTCACCATCTTGTACGGGCCCATGCTCCGCTGCGAGAACCGCACCACCATCGAATTAATAAAAACTACGTTCTCTATCCTAACGAACTGGCGTACCAGTCGCAAGGCCGTTATCACGTTCGCATCGAAAGCGTCTCGGACAGCGTCGAGGTCCACCTTCATCAGATCCCTGATCGGAGGCATGTGCAGCGCGTTGTACACGAGCGCGTCCGTGCGTCCGAACTCCGCCATGGCCGCGTCGGCAAGCCGCTCCCCGGCCTCGGGATCGGTGATGTCGACCGGCACCGGCAGCGCACGCCGGCCGAGTTCGGCCACCTCCTTGGCGATCTCCTCCAGCCGCGACGCGGTGCGTGCGGCGAGCACCACGTCGGCGCCTTCCCGCGCGCTGGCCAGCGCGAGCGACCGGCCCACTCCCGGCCCGACCCCCAGCACCACGACAACCTTGCCGTCGAGCATCATCAGCCCAGCATCCCTTCGTTGGCTATCCCAGCATGCGGAGCGCGCAGGCGGCCTGCCGGGCCGCGATACGTGCTGCCCACTCGGCAGGCGTGATCCGCTGGTCGTAAGGCAGGAATTCGCTGACATCGCTGACCGGCACGATGTCCACTGCCGGGCCGTCGGCCGCGGTCAGGTCCCGGGTGAGCCGCTGCCAGCGAAGCTGGATGTACCCGCGGTCGTGCCCGGTGCGCTCCAGCCAGTTGACCACGCCCGGATTCCGCTCGCTGATCACGAACCGCATCATGCCGTCCGGGTCCACCCGCGCCTGGTCCGCGGTGAGGCTGGTCTGGTGGTTCACGTAGTCGAGCGAGACGTACCACCTGCTGCCGAGCTGGATGCCCTGATAGGGCGCCACCGCACGGCCCGCGGCGGGCACGGTGACGATCATCGCCTGGTCGTCGGCGAGCTCGTAGTGCCCGGCCGAGGAGAACTGGGTGGCCAGGCCGCCCGGGGTAAGCCGCGGCTGGGTCAGCGTGTTGACCGGTTCCTTCAGGTAGAACCACTCGGGGAACGCGAGAAACGTGCGGAGCCGGGACAGCAGGATCTTGCCGGCCACCCCGTACCGCTTGGCGGCCACCGACGACTCGGTGAGCGGGGCCGGCGCCCCGCCGGCCTGGTCCGCGCGGCGGATCCGGATCGTCCCGCGTCGCTCACTGGCCCAGTCGCTGTACACCTCGCGCACGACGAACATCGCGGACCCGGCCGGCGGCTTCACCCGGAACTCGAACGAGCCGTCCGGCGCGATGTCCAGCGCGCGGTCATCGAACGCGGTCACGCTGTCCGGTACCTGGACGGGGGAGTAGTCGCCGTTCAGGATCTGGAAGTTCAGGTCTGCCGTGCTGCCTCGCCGCCCGGTGACCAGGTATTCGGCGTTGTCGCGCAGGTAGGCGTGCAGGTAGATGGTGTCCGGGTTGTCCAGGCCCATCTTCGTGTACGGTCCGGTGGACGCGACGAACGAGGGGTAGTCGCGCTCGTATGCCCACGCCATCCGCAACGAGCCCTGGATCGCGCCGGCCAGGTACTCGTAGCCTTCGGCGAGGTCCTGCTCGGTCTTGACGTGCGGCGCGTCCGCGATCAGCTGTTCCGCCGCCGCGATCGCCTCAGCGAACGGCTGGGTCAGCATCGTTCAGCCGCGCGATGATCTTGTAGCTGGGCAGGTCGTCCAGCGACATCATCGCCTCATACGTCCGCCGGTAACCGGTGTGTGCTATGCGCCATTTGCCGTCCGCGTCCCGCCGGTACCGGTCGTGATAGAAGGCGGCGCCGACGATCGCGACCTTGTACGCGGTCGCGATGACCGTGTCCTGGAAGGACCAGATGCCAGTGGCGGTGTCCCCGTCGACCGCGATCTCCGGCTGGCCGGCCGCGTGCGAGGTCAGGATGTCCGGCCCGAGGTTGTCCCGGAAGAACGCGACGATCTCGGTACGCCCGGCCATTTTCAGCGGCTTGCCGTACGCCTGCGTCCCGTAGTCCACGGTTGCGTCCTCGGTGAACGTATCGCCGATCTCGTCCCAGAGCTTGGTGTCCACGCAGCGCAGGTAGCGGTACTTCACCTGCCGAATCTCTTCCATGGTGGCAAGGTCCATGGCACAAGCTTGCCGTGTCCGCCCCAGCAAAACAAGAACCTGTTCTAGTTTCTACGCGCCGCCGCCACGGACGGGGTGTGTAACGTACGTTTCCGGCATTGCCGCCCGCATCCGCCGCGCCGCCCGCCCCGCCCGCCCCGCATCCGTCGCGCCGCCCGCCTCCGCTGCGCGCCCGCCTCCGCTGCGCGCCCGCCTCCGCCGCGCCGCCCGCATCCGCCGCGCCGCGGCGGCGGTGCGCGGCCTGTGCCTGGAGTGCAGTGTGCGGCTGCCGGGACACGAGCGGACCGGCAAGCCCGTCAGCAACGTGGTCGATTTGCCCTACGTGGTAGGTCGACCCCCGTACGCGGGGGCCGCGTTACCACGAAGGGCAAAAACACCACGTTAACGGGACCCGCCGCGCCCATCGAAGCCGTCCGCCGACCCGCCGGGCGGCCAGCGAACCCGGCCAGCCCCCGGGATAAGCCAGCAGGATCCGATTTGCGGGGGGTAACTGTCCGCAATCATCTGGCGTGCCCGGCGGCCGCCGGACGGCGTGCCCGATGTGGGGCGATACGCCCGGTTTGGTGGCTGCTGTATCGCGGCGGGACCGCGTGGCCCGCGGCTTTTCTCGGTCTGAGGCCCGAGTGCGGTTGACTGGATAGACGAGAACGTGTTCTAGTTTGGGGGCGGCGGGGTGAGGCGGCGAGGCGGCGGGGTGAGGCGGCGGGGCGGCGGGGCGCGGAGAGGAGCAGCGGTGCGGTTTACCTATGCGGAGTCGATGACGGATCCGTCGTTCTACGGGCCGCTGGCCCAGGCCGCCGAGGAAGCCGGCTACGACACCATGATCGTCTCGGACAGCATCTGCTACCCCGAGCACGCGGACAGTGTCTATCCGTACAACCCGGACGGCACCCGGGAGTTCCTCGACGGCAAGCCGTTCATCGAGCCGTTCTCGCTGATCCCGGCGCTGGGCGCGGTGACCAAGCGGATCAGGTTCGCCCCGTTCGTGCTCAAGCTCCCGGTACGCAATCCGGTGCTTACCGCCAAGCAGGCCACGTCGACGGCGGTGCTCACCGGGAACCGGCTGGTGCTCGGCGTGGGCACCAGCCCGTGGCGCGAGGACTACGACGTGCTCGCCGCCGACTGGGCCAGCCGGGGCCGCCGGATGGACGAGTCGATCGAGATCCTGCGTGGGCTGGCGACCGGGGATTTCTTCGAGTTTCACGGCAAGACCTACGACCTGCCGTCGATCAAGATCGCGCCGGTGCCGACGGAGCCGATCCCGATCCTGATCGGCGGCCACGCCGACGCGGCGCTGCGCCGGGCCGCCCGGCTCGGCGACGGCTGGATGCACGGCGGCGGCGACCCCAAGGACCTGCCCGGCTTGCTCGCCAGGCTGCGCGAGTTCCGGGCGGCGGCCGGCACCGCGGACCGTCCGTTCGAGATCCACGTGATCTCGATGGACGCGTACAGCCTCGACGGCCTCAAGCGTCTGGAAGAGCAGGGCGTGACCGACGTGATCGTCGGCTTCCGCTGGCCGTATGTGGCTGGCCCGGACACCGAGCCGCTCCAGGACAAGCTGGACAACCTGCGCCGCTACGCGGACTCGGTGATGTCGAAAGCGACCTGACCGGCCGGCCGGGGCTTAGCGTACGGTTACGGTCACCGTGTTCGACATCTTGCCGCGCGCCGGGTGCGCGTCGCCGACGGTGCGCGAGCCCTTCTCTGGCCACACGGCGAACAGGTAGGTCCCGGGCTTCAGCTTCGCGGTGTATCTGGTTGGGTGCGATGTGTCCGGGCAGAAGTTCGCGCCGGTGGTGACGTTGTGGGCGCAGACGACGTAGTCCCAGGCGCCCGGCGACGCGGTCCAGGTCAGTGTCGCCGAGCCCTTGCTGCCCTTCGCGGTGAGCTCCGGTGCCTGTTGCGGCCCCAACGGCGGGGACGGCATCGGGAACGGGAACGGTACGCCGACGGAGAAGTCGGCCGCGAGCGCGTCCACGAACGCGGCCGCGATCTTCACCTCCCCGTGCGAGTTCGGGTGGCTGTTGTCGTAGAGGTCGCCGGCCGGATCGAGGCCCGTGTCGATGACCACGATCGGCGACTGCGGCGTCGACCACGCCTGGCCGTCCCGCGCGAGATCCGCGTTGAACGTGGCGTCCTGCCGGGCCACGGCCGGCTTGTCGAGGTCGTTCTGATTCTCGGGCACCTTGCCCAGGACGACGCGGATGTCCGGGTTGGCCGCGCGGGCCGCGGCGATCAGCGGCTGCATCCTGGCCGCGGACGCGTCGGGCGATTCTCTGGCGAAGTCCAAGTTGGCCGAGCCCAGCAGCACGAGCAGGTAGTCCGGCTTGTCCTGTGCCACGGCGTGGTACATGGCGGCTGTCGCCTGCTCGATCAGGTAACCCCACAGGCACAGGCAGTGCTGACCGAAGTCCGGATCGGCGTAGTCGTGGTTGTCGTACCGCGGTGACGGCAGCGTGCTGCCCAGTTCGGCGGGCGGCGGATCCGGCTTGATCGTCGCCAGTCCGCTGTAGGGGCCGGCCAGGCTGAGGTCAACGCCCGCGGCTCGCTCCTGCTGGTAGAACCAGAACCGCCAGGTGTAGTCGCCGGCCTGGCCCGCGGTGATCGAGTCGCCGACGATCATCATCGTGACCGGTGCCGGCTTCTGCGACGCCCGCGACGAGACCGGGTGCGCGATCACGAGGATCGCGATCAGCAGACCGACGCAGAGCAGCGCAACGTTGCGCGCGTCACGGATCAGGTTCAGCGACGATCCCACGCCGGTCACGATACCCGGATGGCCGCGCGATCCTCTTCCACTTCTGGTTACTGCGCAGTAGTCTCCTGGCGGAGGGTGTCATGGTGCCGAGCGGTGACGGGGCCGTCGTCGACGAGGCGGCGGGTTCCCAGGGAAACGGCGAAAAAGCCGAGGAAACACAGCGTTCGGCAGGCGCTGGCCCGGATTCGGCGTCCCGGCTGATCGGCGGCGCCTGGTTCCGCACGCCGCGCGGCGTGGCGACCTCGGCGATCGTGCTGATCGCGGCCCAGCTGATCTGGCGCGCCACGCTGCTCCGGCACGCGAACTTCTTCCAGGACGACTATCAGCTGATCGAGCAGGCCTCCGGCCAGTCGTTCGGCTGGCACTACCTGATGCAGATCCACTCGGTGCATCTGATGCCGGGGGTGTTCGCGCTGGTGAAGATCGTCACGGCAATCAGCCCCTACAGCTGGCCGTGGGCCGCGGGTACCACGCTTTTCCTGCAACTGCTCGCGGGCCTGGCCGTGCTGCGGATGCTGCGGGCGTTGTTCGGGACGCGGCCGGCGATTCTCGCGCCGCTGGCGCTGTTCCTCCTCACCCCGCTGACCATCGCGGCACTGGGCTGGTGGGCCGCGGCGCTCAACGTGCTGCCGGTCGAGATCGCGGCCGCGATGGCGGTGGCCGCGCACGTCGAGTACCTGCGTAGCGGCAAGCGCGGCCGCGCCGTGGAGGAGGTCGCCTGGGTCGTCGCCGGCTTGGCGTTCTTCGAGACGGCAGTGACGATTCCGGTGCTGCTGCTCGCGCTGACCGTCTGCTATTTCGGGCCGAACGGTCGTCCGGGTCCGCTGCGCGGCGCGCTTGGCGCGACGCTGCGGTCACAGTGGCGATTGTGGGCGACCTACGTGGCCGTCGTGGCCGGCTACGGCGCGCTCTACTGGACCTCGAAAACGGGGGCAGTGAAGATCGGCACGGTGTCGCCGGTGTCGCACGAGGCGCTGGGCTTCACGGGGCGGCTGATCTTCCAGACGTTCGTTCCCGGCGTGTTCGGCGGGCCGTGGCAATGGTATGCGCCCCAGCAGAACTCCTATGGGTGGGCTACACCGGCCGGTGCCGCGGTGTGGCTGACGTGCATCGCGATGGCGCTGGTCGTGCTGGTTACGGTGCGCTATCGCGCCCGCGCCGAGCGTGCTTGGCTGATCCTGCTGGGCTGGATCGTGGTCGCCGACGTGGCTCCGCTGATCGCCGGACGGCTGAACGGGCTGCCGGATTACCAGACGATCGTGTTGTTCGCCCAGGACACCCGCTACGTCGCGGACGCGGCGCCGGTTCTCGCGCTATGCGTCGCGCTGGCGTTCATCCCGCTTGACGGGGAGACCGATCCGCTGCGCAGGCCCGTGCGGTTCCCGCCGGTCCGGCGCCTGGCGGCTGTGGCCGCCGGAGCCGCGATCGTTATCGCCTCGCTGGTCTCGACCCAGCAGTACACGGGATTCCTCAAAGGCGGCCAAGCGCAGGCGTATCTGTCAAACGCGCACCAGGCACTGCGGTCCGGGCAGTCCCTACGGGGATTCGTCGACACATATGCGATGCCTGACATGATCCTGAACAGCTTCGGCGCGGGCGGCTACGCGTCCCAGGCCCTGGCGCCGCTGGCGGACAGCGCGCAGCGCGAGGTGATGGCCTCCGGCGCCGTCGCGCTGAACAACGCGGTCGCGTTCGCGCCCGACGGGCGACTGCGCCCGCTGGTCGACGCGACGGACGCGTCGGCGCCGCTCGGCCCGTCGAATGGTTTCGGCCAGTGCGCGGGCGGCTCCGGGCCGGCGTCCATCACGGTCAGCTTGCCGGCATCGCTGGACTGGAACCTCTATGTGGTCCGGCTGGATTTCACCGACGGCTCGCCGTCCACGGTCGACTTCGGATTCGGCCTGGGTTCCCGGACGCTGAGGCTGCCCAGTTCGCTGCACCGGGTCTATTTCGACATCGTTGGTAACGGCAATACGGTGGTGCTTTCGAACATCGCCTCGACCAGCGGCTTCTGCGTCTCCAGAGTCGCGGTCGGTGATCCGGTGTTCGGCGCGTAGTGCGAGCCTGGTGCCGCGGCGCCGGGCCGGGAGCGGTCACCGGCTTGCTGCTGGGCCTGCTGGCGCTTGGTCCGGGGCTCGGCCGGGGTTTCCTGCTGAGCTACGACATGATGTTCGTGCCTCGCGAGCCATTCAGCGCCGCGCTACCCGGACTGGCCCCGCCGCGGGCAGTCCCCAGCGACCTGGTGGTCGCCGTGGCCTCCCGGATACTGCCCGCCGACGTCGTGCAGAAGATCATCCTGCTGGCGATCTTCGTCATTGCCTGCTCGGGGGCCGCCGCGCTGCTCAAACTCCCGCTACTTGCCCGCCTCGCCGCGGGCGTGTGCTACGTCTGGAACCCGTACGTCGGCGAGCGGCTGATCATCGGCCACTGGGCGCTGCTGCTCGGCTACGCCGGCCTGCCGTGGGTGCTGCGGGCCGCCACCGCGCCTGACGTCACGTCCCGGCGGGGGGCGGTACGCCTGGTCCTGGCGATCGTGCCCGCCGTGATCGGCGGTTTCGCCGCGATGGCCGTCACCGCCCTTGTCCTGGTGCCCGCCATGTTGTTCGGCGGAACCCTGCGGCGGGCCGGGCTGCTCGCCGGCGTCCTGGTCCTCGGCAGCCTGCCCTGGCTGGTCCCGTCGCTGCTGCACCCGGTGTATGCCGACCCCGGGGGAGTGGCGGCGTTCGCGGCGCGGGCCGACACCCCGTTCGGCAGCGTGGGCAGCCTGCTGATGCTCGGCGGGATATGGAACGCGCAGACGGTGCCGGCCGGGTACGGCGGCGGCTGGTCGGTGCTGTGGCTGGGGGTCGTGCTCGTCGCGCTGGCCGGGTTCGGTGTGCTCGGGCGGCCGCTATGCTACTGGCGGCCGCTGGGCTACTGGCGGCCGCTGTGCCTGGCGGCGGCGCTCGGCCTGATCGTCGCCAGCATCGGCGTCACCGCCGTCGGCCGTGACCTGCTGCGATCCGCGATCAGCGGCGAACCCGGCGTGGCCATCGTTCAGGACGCGCAGCAGTTCGTGGCACCCCTCGCCCTCGCCACGGCCACCGGGTTGGGCATCGCGGTTGACTGGGTGATGCACCAAGGCCGTTATGAGAATAAAAATGACAAGCTGGGCGGGACGGCACTCGCGTTGCTGGCGATTGTCGTGCCGCTACTGCTGCTGCCCGGGCTCGCCTGGGGGGCGGCGGGCCGGTTGCGGCCGGCCTGGTACCCGGCGAGCTGGCTCGATGCCGCGCGCACGATCGACGCCAGCCAGACCCGCGGCGCGGTACTGGTGCTGCCGTGGGCATCGGACCGGACGCCGGCCTGGAATCACGGGGAGCGGATGCTGGACCCGTGGCCGAGGCTGGTGTCCAGGGCCGTGATCTGGAACGACGGGACGCAGGTGGGCGCCAGCGGGACGACTCTGCGGCTGGCGCCGGACGACCCCGCGGCGCGGCGGCTGGACGCGGTCGTCAGCGGCATCGGGCCGCTGACCGGCGCGCTGCGCGCGGCCGGCGTCGCGTTCGTGGTGGATGACGCCGCCGATTCGGTCGCCGGCCGGCTGCCGGGAGCGAGCGTGGTGGCCACCGGACCGGAGCTGACGGTCTACAGCCTCGGATAACCGGCCAGGATGTCCTGCTCTCCGGCGGTGATCGCGGTGACTTCGTCGCGTCCGGCGCACTTCATCAGCCGGATGTGCTCCTCGTCGGGCACCGGCACGGCCTGGTCGGCCAGCATCACCGGGACATCGTCCTCGATCCGGTACAGCCTGCGCAGGCGCGGGTTGTACAAGATGGAGTCGCTGTCGAAGTACAGCAGGCCGCGCTTGTCGATGGGGCAGACCAGGATGTCGAGCAATGCCTGTTCTAGCGCCATGACTCACTCCTCGGGGCTGGCGTGTAATCGGGACTCCCGCTCGGGACCTGCCGGGCCAGCGCCACGAGCACCAGTCCAGCAGCGATGATGCCAGTCAGCCGCAGGCCAAGCTTGTCCGGGCTGGCGGGCAGGTGCTCATGGAACAGCCAGGTGCCCGCGACCAGGAAATACAGGGTGCTGGTCACGCTCGACACCGGGACGACGATGGATGCGCGGCACGACTGCAACGCGACCTGGAACAGCAGCATCGCGGTCACCGCGCAGCCGCCGAACAGGTACAGGTAGGGCGACGCCAGAAGGCCGGTCACGACGCCGGACGCGGCGTGGTTGTGTACCAGCACACCCGACAGGCCCTTGATGCCCAGTGACGCGACGCCGTAGAGCAGGCCGGTGCCAAGGCCGTAGCAGATCCCGCTGACCGGAGCGCGATGCCTGCCGAACGGCCTGCCGCGCAGCGGCTTGGTCGCGATCGCCAGCCCGGCCAGCATCGACGGCACGGCGACCGCCGTCATCGCGATCCCGCTCACGTCGTGACCGGCCTGCGAGCTGGCTCCGCCGGTGGACAGCGCGAGCAGCACGACGCAGACTGCCATCGCAGCCACGCACCACGACTCCGCGCCACCGAGCCGCTCCCGCAGCACCACCCTGGACAGCACGATGACCAGCGCGATGCCCGACGCCAGCACCGGTTGCACGAGGCTGACCGGCTCGAACGACAGCACGATGGTCTGGCAGGCGAGACCGGTCAGCATGAGCGCGAAGCCGCCCAGCCAGCTCGCGTTGGCGAGCAGGCTGAACAGGACGCGGATCGCGTGCCGGATGTCCAGGGCCGGCATCCGGCCGAGCGCGCGTTTTTCCAGGATCAGGCCGATGTTGTACGAGGTGGTGGCCACCAGCGCGAGGCCGATCCCGGCGAGGGGCCCCGCGCTCACCGGTCCGCCTCGGCTAGGTTCGGCTCGGTCCTGCTCAACGTGGTGAGTACCGCCGCGTAGCTGGCCGCGAATTCGGCCGCCGCCGCGTCGTCAAGCAGTGCGCGCCGGTAACGGAAGCACAGCTGTAGCCGCCCGTCGACGGTTATCGCGCCGACCGACAGGCCACGCGGCATGTGCGCCGGGCCGGAGAACCACATCCGGTCCGGGACGAGCGAGCCGAACGCGGGCGGTGCCGGCACGTTGCCCAGGTTGGACAGCAAGGTGGTGTCGGAGGCGCGCCAGCCAGCCGTGCGCAGCGCCACCCGCAGTGCCCGGCGCTTGACCTCGACCGGCAGCCAGGGCGTGGTCATCGCCGCCAGCGTGGCGCTGACCTGCGGCCCGTCCTGGCTCTTGGCCTGCCGGGTCTGCTCGGCCACCGCCGCGACCAGCGCCTGGCCGGTCGGTCCGGCCGGCGCGGCGCTCACCGTGCACAGCCGGGACAGGTTGCCGAGTTCTCCGCCGAGGGTCTGCCTGGCGTCCGCCGGTACGCTTATCCTTACCGGCCGGGCGGCGTTCGCGCGCGATCCGCGGGTGGCGTTCCACTGCCTGATCGTCTCGATCAGCGTGGCGACCAGCAGGTCGTTGACGGTGCCGTGGGCGGTGGCCGGTACGCCCGGCCAGCTCAGCAGCTCGAATCCGTAACCTGGCGCGTGCCGCTGGCTCCGCCCGCCGGCGTGCTGGCTGGCGACGCGCGCCGCGGCGCCCGCGGCTCTCGCGGCTCTCGCGGCGCCCGCGGCTCGCGCCGGTTCCCTGACAGCGGCCTCAGTCGGGGCGGTGGTGCTGGGGCTCTCGTCCGCGGCTGGCGGGCCGTCGTCGCCGTATTCGGCGGCGATCAGGGTCAGCAGGCGCAGGCACGATACGCCGTCGAGCGCCGCGTGGTGCGCGTTGAGCAGGAGGCAGTCCCGGTCCGGGCCGCGCGCGAGCAGCAGCTCGAACGGCGGGGACTGGTCAAGTGGCGGGGCGGTCGCGAAGAAGCGAGTCCGGATCAGCTCGAGTTCCGCATCGGTCAGCCACGCCACGGCGATGACGGGATCGCGCTCGGCCCGAGGCGGGACCACCCACGCGTAGGCCTCGTCCCACGGCTCATGCGCCGCCCGGCGGACCCGGGCCCGCGGCCGCGCGGCCATCACGGCAGCGGTCGCCGCGCGCAGCCGCCGCTTGTCGAGCCGGCCAGGCAGCCACGCCTCCAGCTGGATGTTGTTCGGCTCGGCCGGCGAGTCGAAATAGCAGCCGATCTCGTCCACGAGGGTGAACGGCACGCGGGCAAGCCGGCGATCCCGGTCGGACCGGGACCGCGCCCTGGCGCCCACCGGCATCAGCGCGGCCCCGAACGCGACCAGGGCGGCTGCCTGCGCCGGAGCGCTGAACGCGCCGTGGCCGAGGGCCGACGGAGGATGAGCCGCGGTCGCGGCGAGCACCCCGGCGGCCGCCATGCCGCAGCAGGCGATCGCGGGCAGCAACCGCGGGCACCGCCAGGCCAGCAGGGCCAGGCCGGCCCCGGCCAGCGCCACCGGGCCGCCGGCCAGGACCAGCAGGCCGGTGACGCCCAGCGCACCGAGCCACTTGCCCACGGTGCCGGCTGGCCATGCGGGGGCGGGGATGCCTGGTCCGGCGCGCCGGCGTGCGGCGAACGACCAGGCGACAAGCAGCAGCAGGACCCCGATGGCGGCCGCCGACGCGATCAGCGCAAGGTGATACGCCGTGGCCGGCTTGTAGGTCAGCACAACCGAACCGCCAGCGCCGGCCGGCACGACGAAGGCCTGCTGCCAGCCGTCGAGGCGTACCGCCGTCAGCGCATGCCCGTCGAGCGTGGCCGACCAGCCTGCGTTGTAGTTCTCGTGCACCTCGAGGTAGGTCGCGGCACCGGGGCCGACGCTGACCCTGCGCTGGTCGGACTGCCAGCCGCGGATCGTTACCGTCCGGTGTCCGGTGGTGTCGGCCGGCACCGTCGGCACGCCTGGGTTGACGCCGGTCAGGCTCAGGTCAGTGATCTCGAACGTGCCGGGCGTCTCGACCGTCACCGTGTGCCGGCCCGCGCCGAGCGGCAGCGCGCCATCGGTGCTGCACAGTCGTACCCGCACCGGCAGGAACTGGGTGAGCGCGCCAACCGTCCCGCTCACCGCCGTCTGGTAGGCCTGGCCGTCGACCGTGACAACGGGCCCTTGCCCGCAGGCCAGGCTGAACTGCGCCGTTGCGTCCGGAGCGGCCGGCCGCAGCCCGGCCAGGGCCGGGACGGACAGCCGGGACAACCCGAGCGGGAGCGTCACCGGCTGGCCGAACGGGTTGAGTACGCTCGCTTGCCGAACGTTCGGGAACGACACGTCGATCCGGTCGGTGACCAGCGGCTTGCTGAATACCACGAGGCCAGTTGGCCCGATTGCGCCCTGCCGGACGCCGGCCGGACTGGTGATCCGGACCGTCGCCGGGGCGGAGGCCCCGTCCTGCGCGGGCTCGACCACCATGGACCTGATGCGCCGCTTGCCCTGCCAGCTCAGGTGGATCACCGGATGGGGGGTGGTGGCCAGCCACCCGATGGTGTCTCCCGCGGTGAGCAGGCTCGGCGGCAGCGTTCCGGGGAGCGTGCTCGTCGTGGCGGCCACACTCACCTGCAGCACGCCCTTGCCGGGCAGGGCGGTCTGGTCGAGCACCGAGTCAAGGCCGGCACCCGGTACCGCGAGCGCGGACGCGCTGAGCCGCAGGCTCGCCGGATCGCTGGTGGTAAATGTGCGGGCGAGCGGCGCGACGCTCGCCGGATTGGCGAGGCTGAGGGGCGACGGTACCTGCTGGTGGAAGGAGAATCCGAACGACGGCGCGTTCTTCCCGTCCGGCTCCTGCGCCGGCCGCAGCAGTCGCGTCACGTGGATGCCCGGGATCAGCACGTCAGAGATACCGGCACCCGCCCCGCCGGACACCAGGCGGCTCGCGCCGGTGATCGTGATCCGCAGCGAGCTGGTCAGCCCCGGGCTTACCCGCAGCTGCTGGACGCCGCCGGTCGCGGCGACCTGGGTCGTCACGCTGCCGGCCGCGGTGGAAACGCGCAGCGAACTGGCGATCTCCCTGGCGGGGTTGTCGTCCAGCAGGCGTATCCCCACCGTGGCGGGCAGCCGCATCGGGTGGTCGAAGTTGATCTGGATCCACTGCCCGACCGGCGTCGTGCCGCCCTCTGCCCATGCGGTCGCGGGATCGTCGTCGAACACGCTCGCCGGATCGTCCTGCAGGGTGTCGCCCAGCCACGACCCGTACGAGGACACGCTCACCTGCGCGGCGCCGGACAGCTCGGCCACCGTCTGATGCCCGGCGGCGGGTACCGGCAGCAGCTGCCGCGGCGGCCCGCCAGCGTCACCGAGCTGGTCGTCGGAGGGATTGGTCTCGGTCGCCGTGTAGGTGTACGACACGTTCGAGTTGATAAGGCCGAACGCCGTGTCGCTGCGTGGCAGCCCGTCAGTGACCGCCCACGCGGCCGGGGTGGTCGGCAGCCGGTCGCCGGCGATGACGGTCGCCTGGCCGGGACCGAGCAGGTTCTGCCCGGCGAGTTGCGACAGCGAGTCAGGGCCGCCGTTGACCAGCATGGTCTGGCTGAGCGGCAGCGTGGTGACCGGGCTGAGCGAGCGCTTGGTGCCGGCCGTTACGTAGACCTCGACCGACGGGTAGTCCGGCTCGGTCGCCTGGATGTCCAGGGACGCGCCGGGGTCGGTCTGCGCCCCGGTGAGCAGCGGCCCGAACGAGGCGACCCGGGTGAACCCGGACAGCGCCAGCGTGCGGTGCACGACTTCGGGGGAGGTGTAGCCGATCTGCCGCGGGTCGAGATCGTTGCGCACCACGACGTAGCCGATCCCGGCGCGCTCCAGGTACGCGGCGAGACCGGGCGCTGCTTCGCCGGATTCCACCGCGTTTTCCGCGGTCTGCAGCATAATCTGCGACCCGGCCCCGCTATAGGGGACCAGCGAACGCGCTGCCCACGGCGACCTGGCCAGTGCCACCAGCGGATCGTCGATCGGATCGCCCCACAGGTACTCCCCGTGCGCGTCGCCGGGTACCACCAGCGCGGGGTTCCGTGGCGAGTTCGCGGCCAGGTACGCGGCGACCTGGTACCAGTACCGCGGAATCGCGGTGAACGAACCGGGGTTGAGCGCCTCGTCGGACAGGTACGGTATCGCCAGGCTCGCCACCAGCACGCATGCGCCGAGCCGGATCGTCAGCCGCCACGCCCGGCGTGCCGCGTCGCTGGAGTTCTCGCCGAACATGTCGATGACGCCGGCCAGCCAGTCAACCGCCACATGTGCCAGCCCGAGCGCTAGCGCGACGGCGATCACCGGCTCCAGCTTGTACACATTCCGGAACGGGGCGAGCGGACCGTCGAGCACATGCTGGACGGTCCGGTACGCCGGGTCGCCCAGCGGGCCGCTGTACCCAGCCAGCGCGCCCGCCGCGGCGACCGCGGCGGCCAGCCGCAGCCAGGTCCCGCCCGGCAGGCTCCGGGTGGCCAGGCCTGCCAGGCCGAGCGCCGCCGCGCCGGCGGCCGCGAGGATCGCGGCCGGCTCGGTGACCATCGCCCACCCGGCCGGCAGCCACGGCGAGCCGAGGTTCAGGTAAGCGGTCCAGTTACCGGCACCGCGCAGGACCGTGGCGGCGTTCGTGGTGGAGGTCGTCGTGGCCGCCTGCTCCACGTATGGCAGGAAGTCGAACGCGTACTTGCCCTGGAGCAGCAGCGGGACGGTCCACCACAACGTCGCGGCCACGACCGCGGCACCCCAGGCCAGGCACAACGCGGCCAGCCGACTGCCGCGGACGTAGGTCAGGATGAACAGGCCGGGAAGCAACAGGACGTCGAGGGTGGACGTGGCGTTCACCCCGCCCATGCACAGCACGACGGCACCGGAGCGCGCGGCGGCCCGCACGAGGGCGCGCCAGCCTCGCCCGTCTTCCCGGGACAGCACCACCGGCGCGAGCGGCAGCACCGCCCAGGGCGCGAGCACGCCAGGCAGCACCGCGGCGGAGGTGGAGCCGATCACGATCGTGAACGTCGGCCACAGCGCGTACGCCAATCCCGCGACGACGCGGGACGACGGGGACCCGACGCCGAGCGCCGCGGCGAGTTTCACCAGGCCGGCGAAGGCGACCGCGACGATCAGCGCCAGCCACATCCGCTCGGTCAGCCAGACCGGTACGTGCGCGAGTTGCCCGGCTAGATAGAACGGTGCCATCGGCGCCGCGTAGCCTATCGCCTGATTGTTGATCGTGCCGAAGTTGTCCAGCGGATCCCACAGGTGCCATAGGCCCGCGAAGTAGCTGGCTGGATCCAGGTCGATCGGAAGTTTGGTGTCGAAGACCATCCGGCCGGGCTGGTTGGCCATCAGCACCAGGAGCGTGATCAGCCAGACTGCCGCTGACCAGCGCAGTACCGGTGCCCGGCGCCATTTCCGGCCCGCGGCTTCCCGCTTGCCGCCGCTGCCCCCGGCCTGGTCCGCCGCCGGCCAGCCCTCGCGGGAACCGGCCAGGGTGGCAGGCGAGTCGGCATGCGTTGTCATCAGGTGCGCCTCAGGATCACCATGAGGTTCCAGGTGGCGACCTCGCGTGCCGCTGGTATCCGTACCAGTGGCCGGCACCAGCGCGGATAGTAGCGAGGCCGGGCGTCGGCGATCTCGATATCGGTACGCGCCCGGAGCGCGCGCAGCACGGGGCCGATATGCAGCGGGAACAGCGATACCCCGAAATGATTCTTCGGGCTCTGCTGGTGACGCTTGATATACCTGCGTTCGGCGAACCGTGGCCCGAGATAGTGCCAGGGCGACATCTCGTGCCCGCCCCACGGCGAGTACCAGTTGGTGTATGACACGTACACCAACCCGCCCGGCCGGGTCGCGCGGATCATTTCCTCGAGCAGGCCCATCGGGTCCCTGACGTGCTCGAGCACATTGGCGCAGAACGTCACGTCCGCGCCGCCGTCACGTATGGGCAGCCAGTACCCGTCCGCTATCACCGCGCCGGCCCTTACCGCGCCCGCCCGCACCGCGGGGCCGCTCCGTAGCTGCTCGGTATCCGGCTCGACCAGGTAGCAGTGCGCGCCCCGGGCGCGGAAGGCCGCGGTGAACCAGCCGCCAGCGCCGCCCACGTCGATCACGGTCAGCCCGGCCGGGTCCTGGTATTCGGCGACCTGACACACCGCGTCTTCGGCGAGGCTCGCGTAGAACCGCTCCGGGTCGGTCTGCTCCAGACGGAACAGCTTCAGCAACCGCACCGACCTGCGCAGCCCCGAGCCAGTCGCCTTCTCGACGCGGTGATGGCGAAGCGGCGAGAGCAGGCTCATTCACATCCTCTGGTCACCGGATGGCGTGTCAGCGGCATCGGGGCTGCTCAGCCGCCTGTGTCAGGACTGCTGGTAATACGACAGCGGACTGCCCTCAACTGGTTACCAAAAATCATGCTACTGCCGAGTAGCGATTTTTGGCAGGGGTATGTCCCCGTTTGGCGGAACTTTAGCTGACTCTGACTGAGGATGGACGGTCCTTGCTGCTCGTCGGCGCCAATCTTGACTACCGGGCGGTAACTACCGAATAATGCTGCACACCCCGACAGGGCATCACGACGTGGCTACTGGTGCCGCGGACTTCCCGCGCGTCCACCGGTTGCCTGGAGCCGCAGATGAACGATGACCCGAGTATCTGGCCCGCGGATCACACGGCGGTCGGCACTGACCTGGCGCAGCGCGCGGACCTAACGCAGCACGCGCTGCCTGAGTTCGCGCTGAAGCCGCCCGCGACCACCGGGCGCCCGCGGAAGATCCTGTTCATCGCGTGGCGCGACCTCGCCAACCCGCGCGCCGGCGGGTCGGAAGTCCTGGTCGACCGCCTCGCGGCAGGCATGCTGGCCAGGGGAGATCAGGTCACGCTGCTGTGTGGCGGGCCGACGGCGCCGCGACCGTACCGCGTGGTGCGCTGTGGCGGCACGTACTCGCAGTTCCTCCGTGCGCCGTTCGCGTACCTGCGCAAGTTCCGCGATTGCGACCTGGTGGTCGAGGTCTGCAACGGGATGCCGTACCTGTCGCCGCTGTGGTGCCGGCGCCCCGTCATCTGCCTGGTCAACCACGTGCATTCAGAGCTGTGGCCGATCCGCTTCCGGCCGCCGGTGTCCAGCATCGGCCGCTCCGTGGAAAGCGTGGTCATGCCCTGGGTCCATCGGCGCAACCTGTTCCTGACCGTGTCCGGCTCGACCGCGGACTCGCTTCAGCGGATGGGAGTCGAAGCGGACCGCATCCGGCAAATCTGTAACGGCGTCGAGCAGCCGGATCCGCCGACGCCCAGGTCGCGGGAGCCGCTGTTCCTCGCGCTGGGCAGGCTCACCGATTACAAGCGCCTGGATCTGCTGCTCCGGTTGTGGGAGCGCGTGCGGCACGTCACGGGCGGACGGCTGGTGATCGCCGGCGACGGTCCGGAACGGGCGCGCCTGGAGGCCATGGCCGGCCCGGACGTGACGTTCACCGGCCGGGTGTCAGAACAGGAAAAACACCGGCTGCTGTGCGCGGCGTGGCTGCTGGTGCATCCGGCGCTGATCGAAGGCTGGGGCATCGTGGTCGCCGAGGCGGCGATCCGCGGCACCCCGGCGGTGGCGTTCGACGTGCCCGGGCTACGCGACTCGGTGGTGCACGGCCAGACGGGTTTGCTCACCCAGACTGAGGGAGAGTTCGCTTCGATGTGGGCGTCGCTGGCCATCGACGCCCGGCGCCGTGAGGCGCTTGGCCAGTCGGCCAGGACCAGGGCGTTGCGGCTGCACTGGCCCGCCGCGGTCGAGGGTTTCGCCAAGGTGGCGGACGAGGCGATCGTCCGGATGGCCGACGGGTGATTCCGGTGACCGCTCCGGCGCCAGCCAATCCGCTCCAGGCGTTCTACGAACGCGACGACGTCCCGCTCAGCTCGGGGCCGGATCGCGCCAGGCGCCAGGCACAGATGCTCGCCACGGTGCTGGACGGCTTTCCCGGTCAGGCCGTGGTGCTGGATGTCGGCTGCGGCGACGGTTCGGCACTGGCGGTGGCCGCGCGGCATAACCAGGGCCACCTGTTCGCCGGGGTGGACTGGTCCGCTGACGCCCTGCGGAGAGCACGCGAGCACGGCGTGGCCGTGCTCCGCGGCGGAGTCGACGCGCCCGGCCTGCCCATTGCCAGCGGAGCCGCGGATGTCGTGATCATGAGCGAGCTCATCGAGCACCTCGTGGATCCCGACAACGCCATCGCCGAAATCCGGCGCGTGCTCCGCCCGGGCGGAGCATTGCTGTTGTCCACCCCTAACCTCGCGGCCTGGTACAACCGCGGCCTGCTCGCGTTCGGGTACCAGCCGGTGTTCTCCGAGGTCAGCCTCCACGGCGTCTACGGCCGTCCCGGCGAGGTCGTGGCCGGCCACCTGCGGCTGTACACCCGGCGGGCGCTCGCCGGATTCCTTGCCGCGAGCGGATTCCGCTGCGTGCGCATCGCCGGCGCGCGCTACCACGACGTGCCCGCGCCGCTGCGCCCGCTCGACCGGTTGTTCTGCCGGTGGCCCTCAGCGGCGTCCATCCTGCTTGTGCACGCGCAGAAGGCGTGAGGCCGGCGTCGGGGCGCGGCTCGGGGCGCGGCGGTGGCGGTGGCGGGAAGCACCGGATACCGCAGGTGCCGTTCATCGCCAGGCCGGCTCGCCGGATCGAGCTGTTCGGGCTGCTGGTCGGCCTGTCGGCGGGATGCGTCGCGGTGGCGGTCTGGATAGCGGTCTTCCGCGTCGCCGGGTACCACCAAGGAGCCGGCGGCCAGGCGGGAAGCTCGGCCCAGGCCGCGGCCACCAGCTCTCCGCCGGTCGACGCCAGGGCCGGCGCCGGACCGGACGCCGCTGCCCTGGACAGCGAGTGGGAAGCGTACTCGGATCGCTCGACCTGTGCCGACTGGGCGGGTGGCGACGGGGTGGCCGCCATCCGGCTCAGCTCGTCCCAGCTCGCCTGGTTTTTCTCCGATACCGACCTCGGCCCGGCCGGCCCGCAAGCCGGCTTCTCGCGCTCTAGCGGGTTCCTGCACAATTCGGTGGTCGTGCAGACGCTGGCCGGCTCCGGCAGCACGTTCGTCACGATGACCGGCGGCGGTGCGTGCAACGTCCCCGGCCGGCCGCTCGGGCCGCCGACCGCCATAATCCACCCGCCGTCCGGCAGCTACGGCAGGTACTGGGCCGCGGATGGGCTGCTGACCGGCGGATCCGTGGTCAAGTTCTACAACCGCTACGCGCCGGGTGCGTTCCCGTTCACCCCGCAGGGGACGGTGATCGCCTCGTTCCCCGTGAGCCAGCTGAGCGCGGCGGGGCTGGGTCCGGCCTACGGGGCGGTCGCCCGTCCGTCGGTGACCGCGGTCCCCAGCTACGTTCCGCCGGCCGGCGGCACGCCGATCATCTGGGGTGCCTCGGTGCTCCAGGTAGGGGGCACCGCGTACGTCTACGGCACGCAGGCCCCGGCTTCGCCAACCGGGCCGAACCAGCTCTACCTCGCGCGGGCGCCGGTCTCGCGGTTGACCCAGTTCGCTTCCTGGCAGTTCTACGCGGGGAACGGGCAGTGGGCGTCCGGGCAGCAAGGCGCCCAGCCGGTGCTGCCGCCGGGCAGCACCCTCGGCGTGCCGTCCGGGTTCAGCGTGGTCAACATCGCGCACCGCTACTGGCTGATCGAGACGGGTGTGGTGCCCGGCAGTCAGTACATCGACGCCTTTCCCGCGGCGACGCCGTGGGGTCCGTTCGACCAGGCCGACGGCCTTGTGCTCTACAAGAACCCGGAAATCGGCCTCGATGCGGCGCATGACTACCGGATCATGTACGAGGCCCGCGCCGAGCTGGCGCTATCGTCCAGCAGCACGCTGGTGATCAGCTTCAACGTGAACTCCGAGGCGGTCACCACCGGCTGCGTGCCGATGTCCGCGTTGACCAACACCGTCACCCAGCCGAAGTTCATCACGGTGCCGACTCGCGACTTCGCGGTCTCCGGCGGCGGCCTGGCGGCCGGCGTGCTGGCCGGGCCGTCGGATTATCCGCGGATCGTCCCCAGCGATCCGGGCCAGTGGTTCAACAGCTATGCGTTGCCTGGCGGCTGCCCCCCGGTCCCCGCGCTCGCGACGGTACGCGCCCAGCCGGGTTCCGGAAAGGTGACGCTCACCTGGCCGGACGCGGGGCTTGGTGTTCGCTACCAGGTCTATCTGCTCGGCCCGGGAGCGCAGGAGTACTCGCCGGTGACCACCGTGCGTTCGGACGGTGTCGTGCTTTCCGGCCTCCGGGCCGGCAGCTACCAGGCGCGGGTGGTTCCGGCCAACCTCCAGCACACCACCGGCCAGGGCGCCCAGACATCATTCACCGTCGGCTGAGCCAGCCCTTTACCAGCGGATAGCGGAAACCTCCACGTGATTCGCCCCAGGGTTGAAAAACGACATCACGAGGTCCGACCGAGTGCTCAGCTCCGGGTGGCCGATGAGCGCGCGGCAGAGCCCGTCCAGGTGGCCACGCTTGCCGGCGCCGCAGGGCACCCGGCCCGCGGTGAGCTGGCGCCACGGCCCGGTCGGCGCCGCGGCCTGCCAGATGGTGAAGTTACCGCCGACGCTGGTCTGCTCGACGAGCACCAGCCCGTGCCCGGTCGCCGAGAAGTCGCCGGCCCACATCAGGAGCGGCGAGCCGGCCCGCAGCGGCACCGCGCTGTACGGGCTGGCGGACCACCCCGTGCCGGTCCAGTACTGGTAGCTGAACCCGTTCTGCCAGTCCGCTGCCGTGGCAAGCGTCCTGGTCAGGAACACGCCCGGGGCGCCGCAGCCGCCACCGGGCGCACACGAGCTGAACAGGTACAGGTAACCGCCGGAGAACACCGGTGAGCCCAGAATCCAGGCCGGCAGCAGCTGCTCGCCGGGCGTCGTGCTGAACACCTGGGCGGGGCTGCCCAGCACGTTGGCCACCGGGTCGTAGTCGACCAGGCCGAACGCCTCGGCGGTGAACACATCGCTGCCGGAAACGCACGAGTCCACGTAGCTGATCAGCAGGTGCCCGCTGCCGCCGGGCTCGCGCGCGACTCCGGTGACCCACCGCGCCTGGTACACGCCCGGCCCGGCGCAGGGCAGGTCGGTGGCGGGCAGGGTCAGGTCAGCCGGCGCCATCAGGAACGGCCGCGGGGCCAGTCCCGCGGTCCCCGAGGCGAGCGGGCTGCGCGGCGTCGGAACCTCAGAGAGCAAGCCCGGAGCCGAGCCGGCCCGGGAAGACCCTTCGGCGGCGGTGTCCGTGCCGAGGATCGGCAGGCCGATCTCGTCGCCTTGCCGGCTGGTGATCTCGGTATCGCAGAACAGCCACAGGCTCCGCCCAGGCGCGGAGGGGAGCGATGTGCTGAACCCGCAGTCCCGGGCGATGTCCCGGCCGGTCAGGGTCTCGTACCTGGACAGCACCGGTCGCGGCGGCCCCGGCCGCGGCGCCGGTGGCGGCGCCGAACCGCATGATGCGCACAGCACGGCCGCGGTCAGCATGGCCGCGGTCAGCACGGCCGGCGCGGCTGCGGCTCGCTGTGGTCGTCTTATTTCCGTGGCATGCCGCCCATAGATAGAACCTGTTACATTATGACCACAGAGCTGGTCATTCGCCGTCAATGGCTGTTACCCTCCAGTAACCAAGCCCAGAAGGTTACTCCTCAGTAGCCTAGTCAGAAGGAGGAGCGCCGTGGTCCGCTTGATCATCGCCATCGTGGTGGGTGTCGTGATCGCGGTCGGCGCGACCGTTCTCGTGCAGAACGTGCTAACCGGCACGGTCAACGGCACGCCGACCAGCCAGTCGATCTACCAATACGGTTCCCGCTGACCGCCTTGGGCGCAACACCGGAGTATGCGGTGTCCGTTCAGATCGTCGTCCCCGCCCGCAACGAGGCGATGCGGTTGCCTGGCGGGCTGGCCGCGCTGTGCCGGTCGGCGGCGATGCTCCCGATGCCGGCGGAGATCCTGGTGGTCGACAGCGCGAGCAGCGACGCGACATCCCAGATCGTGCGCGGCTGGCCGGCCGGGCCGGTGCCGGTACGCCTGGTCAGCTGCGACCGGCCGGGCAAAGGTGTCGCGGTGCGCGCGGGCTTGCTCGCCACGACGGCTCCGTTCGTCGGGTTCTGCGACGCCGACATGGCCACGGATCTGGCCGCGCTCGACGTCGCCGTCCGGCTGCTCGCCGGCGGGCGCCAGGTGGTGATCGGGTCACGGACGCTGGCGGACTCGGCCGTCAGCCGGCGCAGCCTCACCCGCCGGGCGGGCGCGGCGGCCTTCCGGGCGCTGACACGACCGATGGCGCCGGGCGTCAGTGACACCCAGTGCGGATTCAAGTTCTTCGCCGGCCCGCTGGCGCGTGCGGCCGCGACGTCGCTGCGAACGGCAGGGTTCGCGTTCGACGTGGAACTGCTGGACGGCTGCCTGCGGCGGGGTGCTTCGATCACCGAGATCCCGGTCCGCTGGCGCGACGTCCCAGGTTCCTCTTCGAGCGTGCCGCGGCACTCGGCACAGGTCTGCCGGGAAATCGCGTCGATCTGGCTGCGCACGCGCGGCATGGTCAATCCCAGGTCAACGGCCGGTCCCGAACGCGGATCGGCCACATATCTGCCAGAAGTGGTGTAACTCGTTACAGTTCTGTGTCTAGATCCCAACAAGATTTAATGTGAGAGTAGCTAGATACTACTGCTTGGTAACTTTGCCGGGCTGCCGGGAGGAACGATGCGTCGCGACGTCGGGATGGTTCTAGCGGGGCTCGGCACGTTCTTGATCGTGCTCGCGATCGCCTTGCCGACCTACATCGCCGGGCACGTCCTCAAGTTCCCGCTGAACTATTACTACAAGGCCACCTTGGTGGGCACCAACGCGACCTATTTCAGCGCGAGCGAGGTCAAGGAGGTGACCGGCGCCAACATCAACGCGATCTACACGATCAAGGGTCTTGGCAACCAGGGCAACTCGTCGACGGCGGCCTGGCAGCTGTTCACGTACCTGTACGACACCGGCCTTCCGCGGGACCAGCAGGCGATTGAGATCCAGAACCAGACGGTCGCGTTCGACCGCAAGAACGCCCAGCTGCGGAACTGCTGCGGCGCTAACTTCATGGGCAAGACGATCAACTGGACCGGCATCGTCGGCTACGTGTTCCCGATGAACACGCAGAAGACCACGTACAACGTCTTTAACACCACGCTGATGAAGACAGTGCCATTCACGTACAACGGGACCGCCAACGTCGATGGCATCAACGCGTACCGGTTCGTCAGCAACGTGAGTCCGGTCAAGGTCGGGTTCACTCCGCTCTCGGCGACCGATCCGGAATACTACGGGGTCGACCAGACCTACTACGTGGACCCGGAGACCGGCGCGCTGCTCAAGGTTTCCGAGTCCGAGGACGCGTACCTGGTCAATGCGATCACCGGCGCGCGGACCACAACGCTGCTGCAGGTGACACTCGCGCCGACGGCCGCCAGCGTGCAGGACATCGTGAACATCGACAACAGCGGCCGGCTCAAGATCCTGCTGTTCGAGACCATCATGCCGATCGTCTTGGGCGTGGTCGGCGCGATCCTGCTGGTGTGCGGCATCCTGCTCGCCCGCAGGCGGCCGGACGTCACCGAATCCGGCTTCGGCGATTCGACCGGCGCCCTGTCCCCGGCCGCGCCTCCCGAGCACGCATCCCCTGCGGCCGCCGAGACCGCCGCGCTCCCCAAGACCGACCCCTCCGCAAGTGAACCCCCAGCCAGCCAGTCATCCGGCCGCCGCGGCAGGCACGCCGCCGGCTCCACGGTCGGCATCGTCCCCGGCATGGAGTCCGCCCCCGCCGAACCAGCCTCCACCCACGGCGAACACGCCCCGGCCCACGCCGACTCGGCCGCTCCCACCGAGGCCACGCCGGCCGCCGCCGATTCCGCCGACGGCCACAAACCCGGCACGTCCGCCTAACACGCCAAGCTCCAACGGCCGGCGCCCCGCCGCAATACGTGGTCGCGGGCGACGGCGTGCATGTCTGCCCGCAAGCGACAGCGTGCACGTCGGCGCAAGCGACAGCGTGCACGTGGCAGTGTGCACGTCGGCCCGCAATGTCCGGACTTAATCGGATATGCGCGTATGTTCCCCGCCTAGTCGAGCGCATCGAAAATTATTGCGGACACTTACCCCCCCAGATCGGGGGGGTAAGTGTCCGCAATGATCTGGCCCACCCGCCGACGCGCTCGCTTTATACGGATATATCCGGTTTGCGAGTAAGCCATTCGCGCGCGGCGTGAGCGCCGAGATCGGCGTAGCCGCCCGGGGTGGCATCCAGGGCACTTGACCCCGCCGACCCGCGTAACCGTCGGTCGCCCGCACGCGCCGTGCCCGAACTTAACCTGGCCGCAAAACTAGAACACGTTCCAGTTACGTGCTATCTTCCAAGCAACCAAGCAAGCGCCCGCTTGGTGGGGGTTTGGGTCAGGTCAGAAAAACCCTGGGAGTGCCGATGGAGCCTCGCCGCGAGCACGATCACGAGCGCCAGCACGAGCACGATCACGAGCACAAGCACAAGCGCGAGCGCCAGCACGACAGCCCATCGTCACCCGGGCCGTCCCGGCGGGCCTTCCTGGCGGGCGCCGGTGTCGCCACCGCCGCCACCGTCGGCGCTGCGGCGGCCACAACCTTGGGCTGGACGCCAGCGTTCCGAATTTCCCCAGCGGAAGCCGCCACGGCCACGCCGCCGCCGAACTTCCCGGCGGGCATCCCCATCTACCAGCAGGCGTACACGAACTGGTCCAACGCGATCGCCATCGACAACGTCTGGACCTGCCAGCCCACGAGCGCCAACGACGTCGTCACGCTCGCCAACTGGGCGCACGCCAGCAACTACCGCCTGCGCGCCAAAGGCATGAGCCACGGCTGGTCGCCCACCCTGCTTCCCCCAGGAAACGCAGGCGCCGGCTACGTGCTGCTCGACACGACCAAGTACCTCACCCAGACGAACATCTCGAACGGAACGCTGACCGCCCAGACCGGCGTCACCATGGACACCCTCACGACCGAGCTGGCCGCCGCCGGGTACGGGTTCGCCGCGATCCCCGCCCCCGGCGACCTCACGCTCGGCGGCGTGCTGGCGATCAACGCGCACGGCAGCGCGATCCCGGCCAACGGCGAGACCAAACACGCGGGCTGGACCTACGGCTCGATGTCCAACCTCATCCTCAGCCTGACCGCCGTCGTGTGGGACCCCGCCAGCAACCAGTACACGCTCAAGACGTTCCAGCGAACGGACCCGGACATCCGGCCGTTCCTCGCTCACCTGGGCCGGGCGTTCGTCACCGAGGTCACCATGCAGCTGGCCGCCAACTACAACCTGAGGTGCCAGAGCTGGTTCGACGTCCCCGCGAGCACGCTGTTCGCGCCCCCGGCAAGCGCCGGTTCCAGCTCGTTCGCCAGCTACGTGACCGGCGCCGGCCGTCTCGAGGTCATCTGGTTCCCGTTCACCGGCAACCCATGGCTGAAGGTCTGGTCTCTCGCGCCCAGCAAACCGCTGTTCTCCAGCAAGGTCACCAGTCCGTACAACTACAGCTTCACGTACGGCATCACGAGCTCGGAGCAGTCGTTCTTCAACGAGGTCGTGCAGGGCGACACGTCGGGCACGCCGGCGTTCGAGGAGGCCGCGATCTCCCTGGTCGGCTCCGGCCTGATCGCCACCGGCACGTGGGACATCTGGGGTCAGTCGCAGAACACGCTGTTGTACGTCAAGCCGGACACCGCCCGGATCGTCGAGGCGGGTTTCGCGATCCTCACGAGCCGCGCGAACATCCAGCGGGTGGTCAGCGACTTCTACGCCCAGTACGTCAGCGTGCTGAGCAGTTTCCAGGCCAACGGCCAGTTCCCGATGAACGGACCGATCGAGATAAGAGTCACCGGCCTGGACCAGCCGTCAGACGTCAACGTCAGCGGAGCCCAGCAGCCGATCCTTTCCTCGGTCCGCCCCCGTCCGGACAATCCGGCCTGGGATGTCGCGGTATGGCTGGACATGGGCACGCTGCCGGTGACGCCAGGCTACTCCCAGTTCTACGCCCAGATGGAGTCGTGGATCTGGAGCCACTACACGGGCAGCTACGCGACCGTGCGCCCCGAGTGGTCCAAGGCCTGGGCCTGCACCTCGACCTCGCCGTGGACGAATCCGGGCATCCTGGCCAGCACCATCCCGGCCGCGGTGAGCGCGGGTCAGGCCAGCAACGACGGCTGGCCGGCCGCGATCTCGATCCTCAACCGGTACGACCCGGGCAAGGTGTTCAGCAGCCCGTTCCTCGACACCCTGTTCGGCTGAAGCTAATGCGACAGCAGCAGGCGGGCGGCGAGTTCCAGGTGGCTGGACACGTCGTCCGCCGACGCGCGCCGGGTCACCCAGGCGACCAGATTGGACAGCCACACGTCGCCGATGACCCGGGCGATCGCCGCGTCGTCGGCGGACGGCTCGCTGCCGTCGGCGTTCATCGCGAGGCTGAACATCTGCTCCATCAGCCGGGCGACGGCGTTGACCTCGGCCGCGGCGCTCGGGTCCGCGAACATGAACGCCCTGGTCATCGCCTCGGTGAGCATCGGATCACGCTGCATGGCCCGCGTCGTCCGGCGCAGGATGTACAGCATGCGATCGTAAGAGCTATCGCCGGGTATCGGCGATCGCGACAGCCGCTCGACGGTACGAGTGAACTCGCGCACCAGCGCGGACACCAGCAAGTGGATCTTGGACGGGAAATACCGGTACAGCGTGCCGAGCGCCACGTCCGCCTTCTCGGCGACGGCCCGCATCTGTACCGCGTCGTACCCGCCCTTGGACGCGAGCGCCATCGTCGCGTCCAGGATCCGCTTCTGGCGGTCGCGCTGTGCGGCCGAGCCCGTCTCCCCTTCGGGCAGCGCCTTGTTAGCACGTGTTCTTGTAGGTACAGCCACGCTAACTAGCGTATCAACCGCAAGCTGGCAGCTAAGTAATGCAACATGTTCTAATTAGGAGGGTGTCAGCCTTGAAGCCGGAACTGCGGGCGTTGCAGGCATCTCTCCAAAATTGGGCTGAACGTACGGGCGTAATCCCCACAGTCCGCTCGATGGAACAGCGGCGGGCGTCTGCGGATCTGAGCGTGCTGAAGATCGTCGGCCCGCACGACGTTCCGGAGCTGGGCACGGAAGGTGTCGCCGCCGCCGTGGAGCAGCTGGCCGCCAGCCTCGTCCCTGGCCCCGTCATGCCGACCCTGCTTGCCGCGCTCCTCGGCGTGACCGACGCCGAAACCGCCGCCGTCGGGCTGCACCCTGGCACGCTGACCGCGACCCCGGCCGCCGCGGGCGAGGCCGCGTTGACCGGCGCGGGGATCGACGGCACGCTGCGCGTCTCTGGCGAGACCGGGCCCGTGCTCGGCGCAAGCGGCGACACCACGCTCGTCCTCGGCACCGTCGACGGGACCTGGTTCCGCGTCGCCCCGGGAACCCCTGGCGTCACGGTGACCCCGCTGGACGCGCTGGATTTCTCGCGGGAGCTGGCGAGAGTCCGGCTGGACGACGTGCCGGCCGAGCCGCTGCCCGGCCTGACGACCGAGCGCGTCCGCGACCTGGCCGCGATCCTGTTCGCTGCGGAGGCGGCCGGCGTCGCCGCGTGGTGCTCGGCCACCGCGACCGCGTACGCGAAGACACGCAGGCAGTTCGGCCAGCTGATCGGGGAGTTCCAGGCGGTCAAGCACCTGTGTGCCTGGCTGCACTGCCGCGCCGAACGGGCCGGCGCCGTGGCCTGGGACGCTGCGCGGAGCGCGGACGAGCGCCGGCCGGCCGTGGGCGTCGCCCTCGACGACGCGGTCGAGAACGCCAAGGACTGCATCCAGGTCCTCGGCGGCATCGGCTTCACCTGGGAACACGACGCGCACCTATATCTAAGACGTGCCGTTACTCTCCGGGCTCTATCACCGCGGGGGGACGACCCCCCACGGCCCCCCGCGACCGGGGGGAACCCTCCCCCCGGACCCCCTGGGGCGGCCGAGGCCGCCGGAATAGGAGCCTGGGCGATCCCCGCGATCCGCGCGCACGGCACCCAGGCTCAGCAGGACCGGTTCACCAGCCCCGACATCGTATGGTGTCAGCTGTTCAGCGAGCCCGAGGCGGGATCGGACTTGGCCGGCCTGCGGACCCGCGCGGTCAAGACCGATGGCGGCTGGCGGCTCACCGGCCAGAAGGTCTGGACGTCGCTGGCCCGCGACGCCGACTGGGCCATCTGCCTGGCCCGCACCGACCCGGACGTGCCAAAGCACAAGGGCCTCTCCTACTTCCTCGTCGACATGCACAGCGACGGGATCGACATCCACCCGCTGCGCGAGATCACCGGCCGGGCCGTGTTCAACGAGGTGTTCCTCGACGACGTGTTCGTCGCGGACGACTGCCTGGTCGGCCAGCCCGGCGACGGCTGGCGGATCGCGATGACGACGCTGGCCACCGAACGCGAGACCCTCGGCGGGGGAGACATCCTCGCCGAGCGTGGCGTGCACCCCGCGGTCCGCAAGCTGCTCGGCGTCGAGGACCGCCAGGCCGAGGCCGAGCAGGCGCTGACCGCCCTCGGCCCGGACGGCGCCGTCGCCAGTCCGGAAAGCTTCGAGTTCCTGCTCACCCGGTGCCTGAGCATCGCCGGCGGCACCACGCAGGTCTTGCTCAATCAGGTCGCCGAACGCGTGCTGGGCCTGCCTCGATGAGCATGGACTTCGAGCCAACCGAGACGCAACGCACGATCGCCGGACTGGCCACCGAGGTGCTGTCCGCCGCGGACCCATGGAAAGAACTGGCCCGTTCCGGGCTGCTCGCCCTGGCCGTGCCCGCCGAACTCGGTGGCGAGGGCCACGGCATCATCGAGGTCGCCACCCTGCTCACCGAGATCGGCCGTCGCGCGGTGCCCATTCCGGCGCTCGGCACGCTGGCCGGCGGGGTGCTGCCGATCGCCCGGTGGGGCACCCCGGCGCTGCGGCGCGAGCTGTTGCCGGCCGCGGCAGCCGGCGAACTGCTGCTCACCGCCGCCACCCGCGAACCCGGGCGCGCCCGTGGATTCTCGACGGAAGTCGACCAGGGTCGGGTTAGTGGCGTGAAGGTGGGCGTACCCTATGCCGCCGAGGCAAACCGCGTTCTCGTTTCGGCCGGCAGCGGGGTTGTCCTAGTGGACCCCTGGGCGCCCGGCGTGACGATCACCAGGACGCCGACGATCGCGGGGGAGTACGGCGGTCCCGAGTACACGGTCCGGCTGGACGGGGCACCCGTCGTCGCGGTGCTCGACGGCATGACGGGCCGCGACCTGGACCGGCTGGTGACCGCGGGCGCGTGTGCGGTGGCGGACGGGGCACTCGCCGGCGCGCTGGCGCTGACCAGGGATTACGTGGCGACCCGCCGCCAGTTCGGCCGCCCGCTGGCGGAGTTCCAGGCGGTGTCCCAGCAGGTCGCCGACGTCTACATCGCGTCCAGGACGCTGCACCTGATCGCGCTCTCCGCCGCCTGGCGGCTCGGAACCGGACGCGATGCGGACGGGGACCTGGCCGCGGCGACGTGGTGGGTCACGGAGGAAGCAGTGCTGGCCGTTCTGATATGTCACCACCTGCATGGGGGCGTGGGGGTCGATGTCAGCTACCCGCTGCACCGGTTTTCCTCGCTGATCCGGGACCTGTCGCGGTCGCTGGGGGGTGCCGGTGTTCATTGAGCTGACGGCGGCGCAGACCGCGCTGCGGGACGAGCTGCGGGCGTATTTCGCTGGCCTGATGACCGAGCGCGAGCGGGAGATAATGCGCAAGGACCGGCACGGCGTTGCCTACCGTGAGGTGGTGCGCCGGATGGGCCGCGACGGCTGGCTCGGTGTCGGCTGGCCGGCCGAGTACGGCGGCCGCGGGTTCGGGCAGGTCGAGCAGCAGATCTTCGCGGACGAGGCGCTGCGCGCCGACGTGCCGCTGCCTTCGGTGACGCTCCAGACGGTGGGGCCCACGCTGTACTCCCACGGCAGCGCGGAGCAGAAGGCCTTCTTCCTGCCGAAGATCCTCGCCGGGGAGGTGCACTTCGCGATCGGCTACACCGAGCCGGACGCGGGGACGGACCTGGCGGCGCTGCGGACGCGCGCGGTGCTGTCCGGCGATTCGTACGTGGTGAACGGGCAGAAGATCTTCACCACCGGCGCACACGAGGCGGACTACGTCTGGCTGGCGTGCCGGACCTCGCCGGACGCGCCGCGGCACAAAGGGATCTCGATCCTGATCGTCTCGACCGATGACCCCGGCTTCTCCTGGACACCGATCATCACCCACGACGGCGCGCACCACGTGAACGCCACCTATTACTCCGACGTGCGGGTGCCGGTCGCGATGCGGGTCGGCGCGGAGAACGAGGGCTGGCGGCTGATCACCACCCAGCTGAACCACGAGCGAGTGATGCTCGGGCCGTCCGGGCGGCTCGCCGCGATGCACGACCGGGTGCGAGCCTGGGCTGCCGCGCGGTCCCTGCTCACCGAGCCGGACGTGGCGCGGGCACTGACCCGCGTGTCGGTGACGCAGCGCGTCAACGAGCTGCTGAACTGGCAGGTCGCCTCTTCTTCTGTGCTCGACGTAGCGGACGCGTCGGCGACCAAGGTGTTCTCCTCGGTACGGCTGATGTCACTGGGGCAGCTGCTGACCGACGTGGTGGGCTTTCATGGCGATCCAGCGGATCCAGATACCGCCGCGCTGATGGAATGGCTCGACGTGCAGATGAAGCGGAATACGGTACTGACGTTCGGCGGCGGCGTGAACGAGATCCAGCGCGAGCTGATCTGCACGCTCGGCCTCGGGCTGCCGAGGGCACCGCGATGAGTATTGAGTCGGAGGCTAGCCGGATCGCGGCGCTCGGCGACTCGGCGCCCGTGGTCGCCAGGGACCCGGTGAATCTGCCGATGATCCGCAACTGGGTCGAGGCCATCGGCGGTTCGGTGCCGCCGGACGATGTGCTTTCTAAATACGGCGCGCCGCCGGCCATGATCCAGGTGTGGACGATGGCCGGCTTGCATGGGGTCCGCGACGCCAGTGACCCGCTGAGCCAGATGATGCGCGTGCTCGATGAGGCCGGGTACACCTCGGTCGTCGCGACGAACTGCGCACAGGAGTACGCACGCTACCTGAAGATCGGCGAGCAGCTGACGATCCGTGGTCGCCTGCTCGGCGTGACCGGTCCGAAGAAGACCGGGCTGGGCGAGGGCTGGTTCGTCACCACGCGCAACACCTGGTACTCCGGCGACGAGCCGGTCGCCACGATGGACTGGCGCATCCTGAAGTTCCGCCCGCTTCAGACGCCCCCGGCCGACGTTCCCGCCGCGGAGCCGCCGGTCGTCATGCGGCCCCAGGTGTCGCGGGACACGGCCTTCTTCTGGGCAGGGACACGGGCCGGGGAGCTGCGCGTCCAACGCTGCGCCGCATGCGGCGCGCTCCGGCATCCGCCCGGTCCGATGTGCCCCTCGTGCGGGGCGGCCTCGGCCGGCGACTACGCTGTGGCCGCCGGGACCGGCGAGGTGTACAGCTACGTCGTGCACCACCATCCGCCGGTGCCGGGCAAGGACCTGCCGATCGTCATCGCGCTCGTCGCGCTGCCCGAAGGCGTCCGGATGGTCGGCGAACTGCGCGGCGTCGCGCCGGACGACGTCCGGATCGGCATGCCGGTCCAGGTGATTTACGACCGGATCGACGACGAACTGACGCTGCCGTCCTGGTGGCCAGCGGGCCCTGACGTGTTGCCGCCGCGGACGATCGACGTGACGCCGACGTTCGTCATCTCGACCGCGCTGGCGACCCGTGACTTCACCGAGGTCCACCACGACCGGAACATCGCCGTCCAGCGCGGCTCGAAGGACATCTTCCTCAACATCCTCACCACGACCGGCCTGGTCCAGCGATACGTCACCGACTGGGCCGGCCAGGAGGCGATCGTGCGTTCCGTCGACATCCGGCTCGGTGTGCCGTGCTATGCCGGGGACACGCTGACGCTGACCGGCCGCGTAGTCTTGCCCGGCGAGATCGCGGTGACCGGGCGATGCGGCCTCGGGAACCACGTCACCGGGACCGTGCGGATCGAGGGGGCGCCGTGACCGCGTTTCCGTCCGCGGCGGCGATCGCGGGCATCGGCGCCACCGAGTTCTCCAAGGACTCCGGCCGCAGCGAGCTGCGGCTCGCGGCCGAGGCGGTGCGGGCCGCGCTCGATGACGCGGGATTGACTCCGGCCGATGTGGACGGCCTGGTCACGTTCACCATGGACACCAACGCCGAAGTGGCGGTCGCCCGCGAGCTTGGCATCCCCGAGCTGACGTTCTTCAGCCAGATCGGCTACGGCGGCGGCGCCGCGTGCGCGACCGTGCAGCAGGCCGCGCTTGCCGTCTCGGCCGGTATCGCCGACGTCGTGGTGTGCTACCGCGCGCTGAACGAGCGCTCCGGCCGCCGGTTCGGCCGGGTGTCGGCCGGCCTGGTGAGCGTGCCGACCACGTCCGGCATCGACGCTGGCTGGCACTACCCGATGGGGCTGGCGACGCCCGGTGCCATGGTCGCGATGGCCGCCCGCCGGTACATGCACGAGACGGGCGCCAGCAGCGAGGACTTCGGCCGCGTGGCGGTGGCCGATCGCAAGCACGCCGCGACGAACCCGCGCGCGTGGTTCTACGGCCGGCCGATCACGCTGGCGGAGCACCAGGCGTCCCGCTGGATCGCCGAACCGCTACGGCTGCTGGACTGCTGCCAAGAGAGCGACGGCGCCGTCGCGCTGGTCGTAGTGAGCACGTCGCGCGCTCGCGACCTGCCGCACCCGCCCGCCGTGATCCGCGCCGCCGCGCAGGGCGCGGGCCCGGACCAGTACACGATGACCAGCTACTACCGGTCCGACATAGGATCGCTGCCCGAGATGGGCGTGGTCGCGCGACAGCTGTGGCGCCAGGCCGGCTTCGGCCCGTCCGCGATCCGGACCGCGGTGCTGTATGACCACTTCACCCCGTACGTGCTCATGCAGCTGGAGGAGCTGGGGTTCTGCGGGCGGGGGGAGGCCAGGCACTTCGCCGCCGACGGCGCTTTGGAGCTGGGCGGCCAGCTGCCGCTCAACCCGCACGGCGGCCAGCTCGGCGAGGCGTACATCCACGGCATGAACGGCATCGCCGAGGCCGTCCGCCAGGTCCGCGGCACCGCCGTCAACCAGGTGCCAGGCGACGGCCCCGTCCTGGTCACCGCCGGTACCGGCGTTCCGACAAGCGCCCTCGTCCTGTCCGCCTGACGGCCCGACGCCGCCCCTGCTCGTTCCCGCCCTCCTCGTTCCCGCCACCGCCTCACCTTGCCGCCGTCCAGCTGCTTTGCCGTTGAAATGGCGGATGAATTCATGACAAAGCCGACAAAATTCCGCCACTTGGGCGGCAAGGCTGGGAGCGGGGCGGCAAAGTGGCCTGTCGACGCCCGTCGACCGGCGAGATGACCCCTGGCGACGCGAGAGCGGATGCTCGGCGCCAAGCCACCGTGGCACATCCCGGCTGCGAATCATTGCGGACACTTACCTCCCCGAATTGGGTAGGTAACTGTCCGCAATGATCTGGCGCGCTGGAGACTGTGGCCGAAATAGAAGGAAATATCGGATTTGTCGCGCGCGGCGGCCGGGCGTGCGGTGCGGGGGCAGGGGGTGCGGTGCGGGGGCGGGCCAACTGCGCGCGCTCGGGGCGGGTGCACGGGGCGGTCAATCACTTGGTGAGAACATGCATGTGCGCTGGTCATCGACCCTAAGGGCAAGCTGAAGAAGTTAGAACCGATCGCGAACGTTACTGGCGTGTCGGTCCGTGTCTGGCCGGACAAGGTCCACTATGGTCAACGTTTGCTGAACGCCAAAGTGGACAGAGGGGGTTCCATGGTTCAGAAGACACAGGAGGCCAACACCGAGGAAGACAGGCTGGACGCCCGGCTTGCCGAACTGCTGCATCTGATGCACCGCACGCACCTCGCGGTCGCCGAGCCCGAGCCCGTGCCCGTCTCCTAAGCGAGCAACGCCATGTCGCGCGCGGCGATATAGCCGAAGGTCATCGCAGGCCCTATCGTCGCGCCGGCACCGGCGTAGCTGTGGCCCATCACGGACGCGCTGACGTTGCCCGCCGCGTACAGCCCGGGCACGACCGACCCGTCCGCGCGCAGCACCCGCGCCCGCGAGTCCGTGACCAGGCCGCCCTTGGTGCCGAGGTCACCAGGCACGATCTTCACCGCGTAGAACGGCGGGCGTGTCAGCGGCGCCAGGTTCGGGTTGGGCCGGACCCGCGGGTCGCCGTAGTACCGGTCGTACGCCGAGTCGCCGCGCTGAAACTCCTCGTCCCGGCCGGCCGCTGCGAACTCGTTGAACCGCGCGATCGTCTTGGCCAGCCCGGCACCGTCGATCCCGGCAGCAGCGGCCAGCGAACCCACCGAAGAAGCCTGGAACACCGAGCCGAACGCGTACCACCTGCGCGGCAGCGACTTGCCCGGCGGCCGGCCCGCGAACACGTACCGGTCCCGGTACCGCTGGTCGAACACCAGCCACGACGGGATGTGCGGCACCCCCGCCGAGTGCCCGTCGTACATCGCGTGTACCGCGTCCACGTACGGCGCCGACTCGTTGACGAACCGCTGGCCCGCACCGTTGACCAGCACGCACCCCGGCAGGCTTCGCTCGGCGAGGCAGAAGAACGGCCCGCCGGGCAGCGGGATCGACGGCCCCCACCAGGCGTCGTCCATCAGCGCGACGTCGCCGCCGGCCTGCTGGCCGGCGAGGATCCCGTCCCCGGTGTTGCTGACCGCGCCGGTGGTCCACTCCGTCCCGATCGGCTCGCGCTGGTACTGCCGCCGCATCGCCTCGTTCCGCTCGAACCCGCCGCACGCCAGCAGCACGCCGAGCCGCGCCCGCACGTCTTCGGCCGCACCGTTCCGCAGCACCCGGACCCCGCACACCGTGCCGTTCTCGACGATCAGCCCGGTCATCGGCGCGTCCAGCCAGACCGGCACGCCGTCGCGCTGCAATCCGGCGCGCAGCCCGGTCGCGAGCGCCTGCCCCAGGCTGAGCATGCGCTGCCCGAGCACGCGCCGCCGGGCCAGCCGCATCGCGACCTTCATGCCGGCCAGCACCGCCCGCGGGTGCCGCGGGCCCAGGCTGAGCCAGCGGTAGTCCGCCTGGGTGACCGCGAGCCCGTCCGGAATCGGTAGGTATGGCGGGTTCAGCCGGGCCAGTTCCGCGCCCAGGATCCGCCCGTTCAACGGCACCGGCTCGATGCTCCGCCCGCCCGGCAGCCCGCCCGGCGCCTCGGGATAGTAGTCGGCGTACCCAGGCACCCACGAGAATCGCACCGGCGTCCGTGCCAGCACCATGTCCAGCATGTCCGAGCAGCTCGCGAGGTAGGCCTCGCGCAGTTCGCCGGGCACCACGTCGCCGGAAACACGTTCCAGGTATTCGCTGGCCGAGCCCGTGGTATCGCGGACCCCCGCCCGTCTCAGTACCACATTTCCCGGGGCCCAGATGCCTCCGCCCGAACGAGCTGTGGAGCCTCCCCAGAACGAGGCTTTTTCGAGCACGACGGCGGACCTGCCGAGTTGCGCCGCAGCCAGCGCACCCGTCATTCCGGCGGCACCGCTGCCGACCACGACGACGTCGAACCCCGCCGGCGCCGCCGGCCCCGCTGGCCCCGCCGGCGCCGCCGGCCCCGCTGGCATTGTCATGCCCACCTCCGACCCTCATACTAGAACACGTTCTAGTATTTGGAGAGGGGGTCAGGTGGCACCGCTCGATCTTGAGGCGGACGTGGTCGTGATCGGCTTCGGGGCGGCCGGCGCGTGCGCGGCGCTGGCGGCCGTCGCGGCAGGCCGCTCGGTGCTGGTGCTCGACCGGTTCGGCGGCGGCGGCGCGACCGCGCTGTCCGGCGGCGTCGTGTACGCGGGCGGCGGCACGCCGCAGCAGCAGGCGGCCGGCGTCACCGACTCCGCCGAAGCGATGCTCGCCTACCTGCGCACCGAGGCCGGCGAGGTCGTGCCGGAGGCGACCCTCAAGGAGTTCTGCGACGGCAGCGTCGCGATGCTGGCCTGGCTCGAGGGCCACGGCGTCCCGTTCGAGGGCAGCCTGTGCCCGGACAAGACGTCCTATCCGACGAACAAGCACTACCTCTATTACTCCGGCAGCGAACTGTCCGCCGCCGATGTCGCGCCGCCGGCCGCGCGCGGCCACCGCACCCGCGGCCGCGGCACCTCGGGCAAGCTGCTGTACGCCAGGCTCGCCGCGGCGGTCCGCGGCGCGGGAGTAATGGTCCGCACGCAGGCGGCGGCGCAGCGGCTGATCACCGACGAGGCCGGCCGGGTCACCGGGGTCGAGTGCCTGGCGCTGGACGGCTGGGCGCGGGCGCTGCACGCCAGGCTGCACCGCTGGTCGAAGAAGCCGTACCTGTACGCCCCCAAGCTCGGCCGGACGCTGCACGGGCGGGTCGCCTGGCTGGAACGCCGGTTCGCCAGGCCGCTGCGGGTCGGCGCCAAGCATGGCGTGGTGATCGCGGCCGGCGGGTTCGCCGCGAACAAGCGGCTGCTGCGCGAGCACGCGCCGCAGGCTCGCGGCGCGCTGCCGCTGGCCACCCCGGGCGACAACGGCAGCGGCATCCGGCTCGGCACCGAGGCGGGCGGTGCGACCGCGCTGCTGGACCGGGTCTCCGTGTGGCGGTTCATCACTCCGCCCCCGGCCCTGGTCCGCGGCGTGCTGGTGAACCGCGCAGGGGAGCGGATCTGTGACGAGTCACGGTATGGCGGCGCGCTCGGCACGGCCGTGGCCGCCAACGGCGGCCAGGCCTGGCTGCTCGCCGACCATGCCACGATCACGCAGGCCCGCCGTCAGGTGCGCGGCTCGACGCTGTGGTTCCAGCGCCTCCAGGCGTACTACCTGCTCACCTTCGGCAAGGTCACCGCGCCCACCGTGGCCGAAGTCGCGGCCAAGGCCGGCGTCGATCCCGACGGCCTGGTCGCGACGCTCGCTGCGTACCACGACATGACGGGCCCCGACGCCTTCGGCAAGCCGGACGCGGTGCGCCGCAGGCTGGACCGGCCGCCTTACTCGCTGATCGACTGCTCGGTCCGCCCGCGGCTGTTCTACCCGGCGCCGGTGCTCACCCTGGGCGGCCTGGTCGTGGCGCCGGAGACCGGCCAGGTGCTCCGCGCGGACGGCACCGGTATCCCGGGCCTGTACGCGGCGGGCCGCAGCGCGGTGGGGATCTGTTCCGGCTCCTACGTCAGCGGCCTGTCCCTCGCCGACTGCGTGTTCTCCGGCCGCCGCGCCGGCGCCGTCGGCTTGGCCAGAAGATGGGAGAAGTGGTCGCCATAGCAACCGTTCCGCCCATCATTTCGACGCAGAGAACAGTTACCCCTCGGTCCGGATGCTGTCGGCGAATTGCGCGCATGGCCCGTGCCGCCGCTGGGTCTGGCCGCGTGCGCGCAGCCTGTGCCTGGAGCGCAGTGGGCGACTACCGGGACAGGAGCGCACCGGCAGTCCCGCCATCAACGTGGACGATTCCCCCCTCGTGGAAGATCGACCCTCGTGAACAGGGGTCCCGCTACCACAAAGGGGAAAAACACCACGCTATCGAGGCCCATCGAGCCAGCCGCCGGGCCACCGGGCAGCCAGCGATCCGGGCAAGCCCCGGATAAGCCGGCAGAGTCCGATCCGGGAGGAGTAAATGTCCGCAATGATTTTCGGGCGCCGTCCGGAGCCTGTGCAGACCGCTGAACGGCAGGGTCATGCCGGAGCAAACTAGGGCATCGCGGGCAGCGAGCACAACAGCCGACCCCGACACTCAGGAAACGCGGCTCGCGTTGGAACCCTCTACTAACGCGCCCGCCGCTCGCGCAGCGCTACCGGGATGGCGGTGAGCATCAGCGCGCCGGTGAGGGCGAATGTCACCGGGTAGCCGGTGCGGAAGCAGATCAGGCCGAAGACGGCCGGCCCCGCGCCGTACCCGGCATCGTACGCGAAGTTCCACAGCGCGCTCGCCTTGGCCTCGGGCAGTTGCTCGATCAGCAGCGCGAACGTCGCGTTCTCCAGCACCCCGAACCCGGCGCCGAACAGCACCATGCCCGCGAAGATCAGCACGGTCGAGCCCAGCAGCATCATCGCCGCCATGCCGAGCGCCGCAACGACGAGCGCCGGGATAAGCAGCCGAGCGTGGCCGTACCGGTCGCCGTGCCGGCCGGCTTGCCAGCGGCTGAGCGTGGCGGTGACCGCCTGCACGAGCAGGGCGGCCGAGGCGAGGTTGCTCGGGACCCCCTTGACCAGCGGCAGGAACGAGTCGAGCACGCCGGCCGCGATCGTGGCGGCGGCGAAGATCAGCGGCAGCCGCAGGGCGGGGCCCGCCAGCCGCCCGGAGCCGCGTGCGGCCCGGCTGCCCCTCGCCTCGCGCTCGCCGGGCAGCCAGCGGATCACGGTCAGCGGCACCAGGCCGGTCGCGGCCGCCACCGCGGCCGCCGCGGCGGCCAGGTGGTGCCCGGCGAGCCAGACCCCGGCCGGCAGCGCGAGTATGGCCGGGACGCCGGAGACGAGGCCGAGCAGGCCGAGCCCTTCGCCGCGCCGCTCGGGCGGCAGCAGCTTGGCGGTGAGCGCGCCGGCGGCCACGCCGCACAGGCCGAAGCCGAACCCGCGCACCACGCTGACGCTCACCATCACGACCTGCGGCTCCGGGACCAGCAGCGCCAGGGCGGGCGCGCCGAGCAGCACCGCGCCGGCCGCGAGCACCGTCCGGTAGCCGAACCGCCGGAGAGCCACCGCGGCGGCTGCCTCGGCGGTCACGGTGCCGAGCAGCAGCGACCCGGTGAGCAGCCCGGCGCCGGAACTGCCGGCCCCGCTCGCCGCCGCGAGCATCGGCAGCACCGACAGCAGCAGGAAGAAGCTGGTGAGCGACGTGAACTCGGCCAGGAACGTGACCGCCAGCGGCACGGTGAGAAGCCGGGCCGGAACCGCGGCTTTGGGCTGCGCCTGCGTCAATGTGCTCATAACACGAACGCTAGGATCCAGCCGGCACCCTGGTAAGGTCCGATTTCATGGCGATTGAGTGGTCCGGTTTGAGTCCGGGACTGCTGGTCCGGCTCGACCGTTCGGCCGGCCAGCCGCTGCGCGCCCAGCTGGAGGCGAGCCTGCGCGAGGCGATCAGGGGCGGCCGGCTCCGCGCGGGGGAACGGCTGCCGTCGTCGCGGGAGCTGGCACACGCGCTCGGCGTGTCCCGCGGCATGGTGCAGGAGTGCTACGGGCAGCTGCTGGCCGAGGGATACCTGACCAGCCGCACCGGGTCCGCTACCCGGGTCGCCGGCATCGGCGGCCAGCAGGCCGCCGACCAGCGCGCGGCCGATCCGGCCGTCGGCTCGCCCGAGGCGCCCCTGGCGCCCGCGGCACCGTCGCTGATCGCGGACTTCCGGCCCGGCATACCGGACCTGTCCAGCTTCCCGCGCACCGACTGGGCCTGGGCCGTCAAGCAGGCGTGCACTGAGGTCGCCTCCGCGGACCTGGGGTACGGCGACCCGCGCGGCAGCTCGGAGCTGCGCGAGGTGCTCGCCGGTTACCTGCGCCGGGTGCGGGCCGCCGCCGCCAGCCCGGCGCAGATGATCATCAGCACCGGTTTCGCGCAAGGGATCAACCTGGTACTGCGCGCCCTGGTCCGGCAGGGCGGCGTGACCCGCGTGGCGTTCGAAGACCCCGGCTACGGCAGCCCGCAGGAGGACGAGACCATCCGGGCGGCCGTGGCGATGGGCCTGCACGTCAGCTACGTCCCGGTCGACGAGCAGGGCCTTGTCGTCGGCGAACTGGTGGCCAGCGGAGCGCAGGCGGTCGTGGTCACCCCGGCACACCAGTCACCCACCGGCGTGGTCATGTCCCCGGAACGGCGGCACGCGCTGACCGACTGGGCGCGACGCGGATGCGGATACGTGATCGAGGACGACTACGACTCGGAATACCGCTACGACAAGGAACCCGTGGGCGCGCTGCAAGGACTGGCCCCGGACCAGGTCTTCCTGCTCGGCACCGCCAGCAAGGCGCTGGCGCCCGCGGTCCGCCTCGGCTGGGTCAACGCGCCCGCCTCGCTGGCCGCCGCCGTCGCCGCGGAAAAGGAGATGAGCGATCGGGGCACCTGCACGCTCGACCAGCTCGCCCTGGCCACCCTGCTCACGACCGGCCGGTACGACCGCCACCTGCGCCACATGCGGACGGTCTACGCCGCCCGCCGCACGGCGGTGACCGACGCGTTCGCCAGGCATGTTCCGGGGATGCGGCTCACCGGGCTCGCCGCCGGATTCCAGGCCCTGGCGCCGCTGCCGCGCGGCGCCGACGAGACGGCGGTGATCGCCGCGGCGCTGACGCGGCGGGTGGGGCTGCACGGCATCAGTGCCTATCGCGGCAACCCCGACAGCGCGGCGCCGCCGGCGCTGGTGATGGGTTTCGGCAACGTCCGCGAGCGAGCCATCGAACCCGCGATCGCCGCCGTGGCTGACCTGCTCGGGTGAGGGCTCGTTGAGGTCATGTCGTTATGAGCCAAGGTTGTTAAATCAGCCCCATCCGAAGCTGTGTCGGCGTCGAATGAGGCGTATGGACCAAACTGACCCGACGCTGGCGTCGGTGCCGTCGCCCGGGCGGGGGGAGCCGGGTCTTGACGCGCTGCTGGTCCTGGTCGCCCGCGGCGACCAGGGCGCGTTCGAGGCGGTGTATGACCAGCTGGCCCGCCCGGTGTACGGGGTGATCCGGCGGGTGCTGCGCGATCCGGCGCAGTCCGAAGAGGTCGCCCAGGAAGTGCTGCTCGAGGTGTGGCGGACCGCGTCGCGGTTCGACCCGGCGGCGGGCAGCGCGGCGACGTGGGTGCTGACGATCGCGCACCGGCGGGCCATCGACCGGGTGCGGGCCGAGGCAGCGGCGACCGGGCGGGAGCAGAAGACGGCCTGGACCGAGCGGGGGCCGCGGGACGAAGTCGCGGAGGCGGTCGAGGCGAGCCTGGACCGGGAGCGGGTGCAGCGCTGCCTCGGCGGGCTGACCGAAGTGCAGCGCGAGTCGATCACGCTGGCCTACTACGGCGGCTACACGTACCGCCAGGTAGCCGCGCTGCTCGGGGTCACGCTGGCCGCGATCAAGACGCGGATCCGGGACGGCCTGATCCGCATGCGGGATTGCCTGGGGGTGAGCTAGATGGCATTTCCGCAGCGGCAGGACCTGCACGGCCTGGCCGGGCCGTACGCGCTCGACGCGCTCGACGAGGGGCGGGAGAAGGAGCGCTTCCTCCGCCACCTGCGGCGCTGCGCGGCGTGCACCGGTGAGCTTCGCGGGCTGCGCGAGGTCGCCACCGCGCTCGCCTTCGCGGCCGCCGCCGAACCGCCGCCCGCGCTCCGGCCGAACGTCATGACCGCCGTCGACCAGACGCGTCAGCTGCCGCCCGAGGTGGCCCCGGAGCGGCGCGGCTGGCGATTGCGGACCTGGCTGCCGTGGTCGATCTGGACGCCGCGGCTCGCGATCGGGTTCGCGGCCGTCGCCGTCGTCGTGGCGGTGGTGCTTGGCGTCGCGCTGTCCGGCGCGAACCAGCAGCTCAGCAGCGAGCGGGCACGGAACGACGCGATCGCCGCGGTGCTCGCCGCGCCCGACGCGCGGACCGTGACCGGCACGGTCACCACCGGCGGCACCACGACCGTTGTGCTGTCGGCCGCGCGGCACCAGCTGGTGGTGAGCCTGAGCGGGCTGGCGCCGCTGCCGCCGGGCAAGGTGTACCAGCTGTGGCTGATCGGGCCGCCCGTGGTGCGCAGCGCCGGGCTCCTACCGGCGTCGGTGGCCGGGCGGACCGGGCCGGTGCTGGCCTCCGGACTGGCGGCCGGTGACAAGCTCGGCCTCACCGTGGAGCCGGCCGGCGGGACGTCGCAGCCGACGACCACGCCGATCCTGGTGCTGGCCCTGCCCGCGTAACGAAAGCCGGTACCGTCCGTCGGCCCCCTCAGCCCGGCGGACGGCACCGGCTTGTTCTCGGTGCTGCTTTGGGTCAGCTGGGCCAGTGGCAGTTGCTGACGCTGCCACCAGCGACGGTCGCGGTCGTGGCCCGCGTCCGCGCGTCGCGCCAGATCGTGTAGTCACCGGCCGGCAGGTCCGGGTACACGGCGGCGAACACCGGGGCGGAGCCGGTATCGCGGCGGCGGACCACGGCGTGGGTGCGCGTGGCGCTGCCGGTAAGGCTGACCTCTATCTCCCTGCCGTCCAGCGCGGCCGGCGCGTAGAGCACCAGCGCGCCGGTGTCCTCGCCGATGTTCAGCACCACGCTCATGACGGGTTGCTGAATCCGCTGTAGGGCGTCCCGAGGTACGGGAACTCGCCGAGGTACGGGGCGCTGACGCTGGCCGGGGTCAGGCCGTCGGTGACCTTGGCGGCGGCCGCGTCCGGCGTGAACGACTTGTCGACAAGCGGGAACGTGACGCCGGCCAGCGCCCGCAGTTCAATCGCGACCACGTCGTCGGTGGGGCGGCGGCCGTTCGGGAACCCGGCGGGGTCGCCGCCGAGCAGGCCGTAGATGCTCTGCTTGGCGCTTGGCGTAGCTGGGATCGACGTGTTCAGCCGGAGCATGTCCGCCAGCACCGGCCCGGTGAAGTTCTCGAAGCCGGGGATCAGCCCGGCCGGAATGCCGGTCAGCAGGATCGCCTCGAGGTCCTTGCGGGGTTTATGCGCTTGCGCGAGTTTTGCCAGGTTGGGGAACACGCCCGGGTACAGGGCGGGCAGCGCGGCGGCGAGGCCGGGCTGGGTGACGTAGCCGGCGAACAGCTTGTCGTCCGACGGCGGCAGCGAGTTCCACAGGTCCTTCTTGCCGAGCGGGATCAGCACCTCGTTCACCAGCGGGTTCCCAAGGCGAGAGACCTGGCGGAACGGCCCTGAGTTCACGTTTTCGCCGTGTGCGTCGTCCCACAGCCTTACCTTCTGACGGCTGGCCGTGGTCCACACGCCGATCGTCGGGTGGTGCTTTTTCGCGAGTGTGTTGGTGGGCACCTGGATCGCGATCGAGTGGACGTTGAGGTGGTTGGTGGCGTTCACGCCCGCTGCCGGGTTCTGGAAGACGTTGAGGCCGTACTGGGCGTGCAGGTTCTCGAACGGCCGCAGGTCGCCGAGGTCGAAGATCGCGCCGAGGTCGACGTAGAAGCCTTCGGCCCGCTGGCCGGCGAAGACCTTGATGCCGCCCGGGAGGGCGTGCACGGCCTTGGCCGCCAGCGCCCCGTAGTCGGGCGTGGACAGCGGGCCGATGTTGCACGGCGGGCAAGCGAGGTTCTTGGCCAGTGTCGTGGTGTGTGTGTTGTTGTCGAGTGCGACATCGTAGGTCTGGCGCCGGTTCCAGTTCGGGCTCTTCAGGCTCTCGATCGGGCCCGTGTTGTAGAGGAACGTATCCGGGTCGGCGAGATGCGTGCGGAACCGGAACTGGAACGTCAGGTCGGCGCGGCCGTCCCCGTTGTTGTCGACGTGTACCTGGTACAGCACATCGTCGCCGAACTCGTAGAAGTTCGGTCCGCCGGCCGGGCCCTGAAGCGGGATGTAGTTGGCGATCAGCGTGACCGTGCCAGGCCGGTCCGGGCTGACGAACGCGTACACGTCGGTGCTGTCGGCGACCGGGTCTTTGGAGATCTCCGGTGCTTCGCGGTGTGATGACATGTTGTGTGTCCCCCTTACCGTGTTACCGGACCGCGCCGGCGATGCGGGCGGCCAGGTCGCGGTCCCGCAGGCGAGTCTGCGTGGCGCCGGCGAACACCTCGATGTCGCCGGTCCGCGCGTCGCGGACGTGGACGACCAGCGGGGTTGCGCTGTCGAGGGTCGCTGCGCTAGCGCCTGTGGTCTCGAGGGCGCCTGTCGTCTTGAGGGTGTCTGTCGTCTTGAGGGTGTCTGTCGTACCGAGGGCGCCGGCGGCGAGTCCGGCCGCGCCCGCTCCAGCGGCGCCCCGCAGCAGCGAGCGGCGGGACAGCGATGGCTTTCTGGGCATTACGTTCTTCTCCGATGCGTTCGGCGGATCACCCGAGTCGCGCGCACTGACTCCTTGTCACGCGCTTGTTCGCTGCGGGCGGCCGAGCGGATGGGTCCGAATGCCAGAAAATTTCGGGAACTGTAACGGGATCAGCGTGACCTTGCCTGCCGTGTGGCGTGCGCCGACCCGCTCGTAGGCCGGTACTGCCTGGTCAAGCGGGTACGTAGCGGCCACCGTCACGTGCAGGCCGCGCTGCGTGACCAGTTCCGCGAGGCGGCGCATGCCAGCGCCGTCCGCGGCGATCAGGATGTCGCCGTGCCGGACGCCACGCTTGTCGGCGACCGCGATGTGCTCCGGCGTGACGTCCGGGCGGATCGACACGATGAAGCCGCCCGGGGTGACCGAGTGGACGGCCTGGACCAGCGCGGTCTCGCTGGTGCTGAGCAGCGCGCCGTCGACCCGGCCGGCCGCGGCGAACACATCCGTGACCTGCGTGTAGTCGATGGTTTCGGCCACGCCGATGGACCGGAGGTAGTCGTGCCGCGGCGCGGAAGCCGTGCCGATCACCGTGGCTCCTTCGGCCTTCGCGATCTGTGCCGCCACGTGGCCGACGCCGCCGGCCGCCGCCTCGATGAGCACCCGGCTGCCCGGCTGGATACCGCCGACCGACTCGAAGGCCTGGAGCACGGTAAGGCCGACCAGCGGCAGCGCGCCCGCCTGATCCCAGGGCAACCCGGTCGGCTTGATGGCCAGATCCGCCTCCGGAACGGCGGCATACTCCGCGAACGTGCCCATGGCGCGCGGTCCGATCAGCGGGAAGCGGGACACGCCGAACACGTCGTCGCCGACGGCGAACTCCGTGGCACCGGGACCGCGCATGACCACGGTCCCCGCGACGTCCCAGCCGGGGACGGCGGGCAGCTTGAAATCGCTCACGAACGGCAGCGGCACCGCGACGAGGCCGACATCCACCGGGTTGAGACCGGCGGCGCGAACGCGGAGCAGGACCTCGCCAGCATCCGGTTGCGGGAGGTTCAGCTCGGCGACCTCCAGCACGTCCGGCTGGCCGTGCTGGCTGAACCGCAGTGCGCGCATGGTGGCGGGGAGACGTGTCACGGGGCTGTCCCTTCGTCGCTTGGCCGGCATGATAAGGATAGGTGTGCCTACCGTTGCCGAAGCGCTCGAGTCGTATACACCGTCCGGTGCGGACGAGTCCGCCGACGTGGCGCGCATCCGGGCGCTGCTCTCGTCCGGTACGGATCCGTTTTCGCGCGCGCTTCCGCTGCACGTCACCGGGTCCGCTCTGGTGGTGCATCCGCCGAGCGGGCGGGTGCTGCTTCGCTGGCATCAGCGGCAGCAGGCCTGGCTCCAGGTCGGCGGGCACGGTGATCCGGGCGAAACGGACCCGCTCGCCATCGCGCTGCGCGAAGGCGCCGAGGAGACCGGGCTGACCGACCTGGTTCCGTGGCCCGATGCCGCGTTGCGGCATGTGGTGATCGTCACGGTTCCGGCCAACGACAAGGAACCCGCGCACGAGCACGCCGACCTGCGGTTCGTGCTGGCAACCGACAACCCGGAAAAGGCCCGGCCGGAGAACCCCGGGGCGCCGCTGCGCTGGCTCACGGTTCCCGAAGCCGTCGAAGCCACCCGCGAAGACAACCTCCGCGACATGCTCCGCCGCCTGCCCCTATAACCCGCGCCCGCGCGCCCGCGCGCCCCCTGCGCCCGCGCGCCCCGCCCCGCGCCCGCGCGCCCCGCCTCCGCCCGCGCGCCCCGGTATCACCTCCGCCCCGGCAGTCACATCCGTACCGCGCCGCTAAGGCTACAGATGTCTTGGTACGCCAAACCGACAAGGCAAATCAGGTTAAATCCGGATATTGCGGACGACGAAACGTAGGGTTTCGCTTACAAAGACAACCTAGGTATACAGGGGAACGCTGGCGTACCGGGAGATCCGCCGAGGCGTCCGCAGCCCGCAGCCCGCAGCCCGCAGCCCGCAGCCCGTCGCCGCGCTCAGCCGCCGGCGGGCAGCTCCGGGGGTGGGGTCGTGCCGGGGCCTAGTTCGGCCTTGAGCGCGGTGAGTTCCTTGTCCACGTCGGCCTGGGAGCCGACCTGGTCGAGTTCCTGCTGGATGTCGTCATCGCCGCCGCCGACGTCCTCGAGCACCCCGGAGGCGAGCAACTCGTCCAGCGCACCCGCCCGGGCCTGCATGTTCGCGATCTTGTCCTGCGCCCGCTGGAGTGCTTCGCCGGAGTCGCCGAGTGTGCCGGAGATGCCGGCGACGCTCTCGTTGACCGAGGTCATCGCGCTGGCCGCGGTGTACTGAGCCTTCAGCACCTCCTTCTGCGACCGGAACTTGTTGACCCGGTCCTGAAGCGCGGCGAGGGCCTGGGTGAGCTTTTCCTCTTCCTCGGTGAGCTGCTGGTGCTGCGGCTCCAGCTCGGCGATCTGCGCCTGGGCGGCCGCCTTGCGGGACAGCGCCTCGCGCGCCAGATCCTCGCGGCCGGCCGCGAGCGCCGCCTTCGCCTGATCCTGCAGGTGATCGACCGAATGCTGGAGCTGCTGCTCCTGAAGCTCGATCTGCTTGCGGGACGCGGCGATGTCCACGAGCCCGCGCCGGACCCTGGTGATCTGGTCGAGCATCTGCTCGTATGAGAGATCGAGCATCTCGTCGGGCTTCTCCGCCGCGTCGAGAGCCTTGTTAGCCTTGGCCGCCATGATGTCATGGGCCCGCTGGAAGAGACTCATGCCCGCAGGCTACTCCGCTGGCCCGATCCGCAAGCCCGCAGGTAGGCTCCGGCCATGATTGATCATCTGGGCATTCAGGTCGCCGATGTGGACGCGTCGGCCAGGTTCTACCTTGACGTTTTCGCGGCGATCGGGATGCGCGAGGCGATGCGGTTCCCGACCACGAACGGCACGTTCGTCGGCATGGCCGGCCCCGACGGGCAGCCCACGTTCTGGCTCGGCCCGCCTAACGGACCGGAGACCCGCGAACTGCACGTGGGGTTCCGCGCGCCGGACCGGGCGGCGATCGACGCGGTGCACGAGGCAGCGGTCAAGGCGGGCGCGGAGATCCTGCACGAGCCGCGGGAGTGGCCGGAGTACCACGCCGGCTACTACGGCGTGTTCCTGCGCGACCTCGACGGCCACAACGTCGAAGCCGTCTACCACGGACACTAAGTACGGCCGCTGGTGCGCGCAACACGGTTCGCGGTATCTGGACGGCACTAAACACTGCGCACCGTCCGCGCAGCGATATCACCCTATAAGGGCATAAAGCAGGCAGAAAAAACGTACCGAACTTGCGCAGTGTCGCGGCGTACGGCCTATCGGGCGGGCCAGTTGGGGCTCTAGTAGTCGATGCTGACTTCGGGGGTTAGCGCCAGGGCCTGGCAGGCCAGGATGTAGCCGTCGGCGAGGTCCTCGTCCTCGAGAACCTCGTTGTGCGCCATCGACACCTCGCCGCCGGTGAGCTGGCATGCGCACGCGCCGCAGATGCCCTGGCGGCAAGAGAACGGCGCGTCCAGGCCGGCGTCGGTGAGCACGTCGAGCATCCGCATCCCGGCCGGCCACGACAGTACCCGCCGGTCGCCGTCCAGCGAGACGGTCAGCGTCGCGGCCAGCCCTTCAGAACCAGCCGCGGGCGACTCGAACTCGAAAGGGTTCTCTTCCAGCGACAGGAACCGTTCGGTGCGCACCCGCTTGGCCGGCACGCCAAGCGACCCCAGCGCCGACCGGACACCGGCAAGGAACGGATCGGGCCCGCAGACGAACGGCTGCCACGCGGCATACGGCCGCAACAGCGCACGAAGCCCGTCCACGGTGGGCAGTCCCTGCAGCGAGTCCAGCCAGTGCAGCACCACGAGCCGCCCGCCCGACGACTCGGCAAGCGACCGCAACGCCGCGCCGAAAATCACCGACCGCTCGTCCCGGTTCGCGTACACCAGGACGAGGCGGCCGCGCCCAGCCCACAGCACCGACTTGAGAATGGAGATGACCGGCGTGATCCCGCTGCCGGCCGCGCATAGCAGGAAGTCGCCGTCCAGCGACGCCGGCGTGAACGTGCCCGCCGGCGGCAGCACGTCCAGCTCGGTGCCGGCGCGCACGTTGTCGAGGATCCAGTTCGAGGCGTAGCCACCGGACGTCCGCTTGACCGCGATCGCGGGCGGCTCCCCGGCAACGGGCGAACTGCACAGCGAATAGCAGCGGGCGACCGATCCGGTCAGGTCCGACGGCACCCGCACCGTGATGAACTGCCCGGGCGTATACGCGAAGACCCCGGCCAGTTCGGCGGGCACGGACAGCTCAAGCGCGCACGCGTCCGCGGTCTCCCGCACCACCGCCGCGACGGGCACCTGGTAGTACTCACGGGCAGTGTTTTTTCGTTCGCTCGCGGGCGGGGCGCTCTTTTTTCGTTCGCTCGCGGGCGGGGCGCTTTGAGGCGTCGCCTTCCCTCCTCGCTCGTCGCTGCGCTCCTCGCTCGTCAGTCCAGGCAACGCCGCGCCCCTGGCTTCGCTCACGGCTTCGCTCACGGGTTCGCTCACGGGGGCGCTACCGCCAGCCGTCCGGACCGCACGGCCTCCTCGATGCTGGCGCGCAGCTTGCCGCAGCCTGGGCTCAGCGCGGTCGGCTCGCCGCCCGCGACAAGAGCCGCGAACTCCCAGCAAGAGCGCATCGCGGGCAGCGACCACTGTACCGACGTGTGCGCGGCGCTGAACTTGGCGACCAGCACGGACGCGCCGCAGGTCGCGCAGCACACCGGCGCCAGCCCGTCGAAGCGAGGGTCAGTCCGCATGACCCGAAGCCGAAGCCTGCTGGGCCCGGGCGAGGTTCTCGGCGACCTCCGCTTCCCACTCCGCGACCGGCCGTGTGGTGTCGATCTCGAACTCGTACCGCGCGACCATGTCCGGCTGCACGTCCGCGACGTTCACGTAGAACTGCTCGTACCAGCGCCGCAACTGGTACACCGGCCCGTCCTCGGCGCAGAGCAGCGGGTTGTCCACCCGCGCCTTGTGCAGCCAGATCTCGACGTCCTGACGGAAACCGAGCCCGACGAAATCGGCGAACTTGGCAGACAACGACGCCGCATGCTTGTCCGACAGCCCGGCGGGCTTCTTCACGATCGCCCCCCATTGCAACATGAACGAGTTCGGCGTCACCGGGTAGTGGCAGTTGATCAGCACGCTTTCGATCGTCATCCCGTGGTAGTCGTGCCACAGGTTGTCGATCATGTACGCGGGCCCGAAGTACGACGCCTCCGACCGCAGCGTCACCTCGACGCCGTCCGCCGCCGAGTAGTTCGACACGCCCCCGACGTCCGGCCGGGAACGCGTGCGCAGGTGCTGCGTCGCGATGTGCCCCTCGAAGACGTTCTTGAAGTACGTCGGGAACGCGAAGTGCACGTAGAAGAAGTGCGCCATGTCGACCACGTTGTCCATGACCTCGCGGCAGTTCGCGCCGTCGACGAGAATCGATTCCCACGTCCACGACGTCCACTCGTCGGACCCAGCGCCCGCGATCTCCGGGATCGTCACGTCCGAAGTGGGCGAAGACCCCTCCGGATCGTGCCACACGAACAGGTGCCCGTTGCGCTCCAGCACGGGCCAGGCCCTGGTCCGCGCGGCCGGCGGCACCCGCCGCGCGTACGGGATGCGCGCGCAGCGCCCGTCCCCGCCCCACCGCCAATCGTGGAACGGGCA
>Ga0070741_10002016_pt1 | contig 57023 bp, 49 predicted proteins | sample Coa_R1_4_FD_66440 | JGI IMG/M metagenome (GOLD analysis project Ga0070741, IMG submission 66440) | Surface soil microbial communities from Centralia Pennsylvania, which are recovering from an underground coalmine fire - Coalmine... | ecosystem: Environmental > Terrestrial > Soil > Unclassified ... | reverse complement strand
ATCGATTCCCTGCGGAATCGGCCGGGCAGCGATTCAACGGGAAGGACCAGCACGGCCTCGCCTTTCTCCCCCACCTCGCACGAACGACGTTGAAGGAAGCGCATCCCGGTCAGGGCCGCGAGCGCGGCGTCCACCTGGTCGATGAGGGTCAGCCGGGAGCAGTCGACGCCCGCACCGCGCAGCGCCCCGAGCCTCGAACCGAGCCGGTTCGCTCCCCGTGGCGGCAGGCACCCGTTCAGCGTCACGGCGCTGGCGTGGGGAAACACCTCGAGCGCGTGCCTCTGGGTCCGGCGCTGTCCCACGTAAAGGACGTATCCGGCCTCCCGCGCCGCCTCGAAGACGCGTATGCCCTCCGTCATCCAGTCGAAGATGCGCCGGCCACGTGGCTCCGCGGGTGTCGGAAAGATGGCGATCCCAAGAGCGGCCAGCTGACGCTCGATCGGCCGTGACGGGCCGCTCCTTCCCCATGCCGGCGGCGAGTCGATGGCGACGACGCCCGGGCGCCAATCGCGGATCAGCGCCGCAACCTGGGCGGTCGCAACCTTCACGGGTCCCGCGAGGATCGCGCCCGATTCGTCGAGCAGCGTGGCGTCGTGTCCGCGGTGGAGCGCCACATCGACGCCCATCGCGGTCAGGCTCATGCGCCCGAGATTACGGCCTTGCGGGCCTGCCTCCGTGGACGGACGGCCGCCCGGCACCAGGTCCACCCGCCGGGCGCCGGCGTCGCGTCCGACTCCGGTTCGGCGCGCCGTTGCGAGAAGGCGAGGATCCGTTTTGGACCGGCTGCGGCGTCTCGACCTCGACGTACTGCCACCCGCCCTCGCGAGCGAGGGCGTTCGCGTCGACGGTCCGCAGCGCTGGGGCGCCCTGGCGGCGAAGCTTGGCCCAGTTCTCGTGGTCGTCCGACGTGATGAAGGTGATCGCCCGGCCAGTGCTTCCGTTACGAGCGGTTCGGCCGATCCGGTGCGTCATCGCCTCCGCTGTGTCCGGCAGGTCGTAGTTGACCACGATCTCGACGTGGCTGATGTCGAGGCCGCGGGCCGCGACGTTGGTCGCCACGAGCACCTTGGCTCGGCGGTTGCGGAACGATTCCATCACCCGGTCGCGAGCCGTCTGGGCCATGTTGCCCTGCAGCTCGACTGACCGGTGCCCGAGGCGCAGCAGCTCGCCGTTGAGTTTGCGCACGCCGTGCTTGGTCCGGCCGAATACGATCGCCGCCTCGTGCTGGTGAAGGATGTCGCTCAAGAGCCGCAGCTTGAGTCCGCGGTCGGTGCGCACAAGGCCGTGCTCCAGCAGCGAGGGGCCCTCGGTGATCACGTTGATGATGAGCGGGTCGCGCATGTGCTTGTCGATCATCCGCGACACCCACTCGGGCATGGTCGCCGAGGCGAGGATCGTCTGAGGCGAATAGGTGAGGCCGATGATGCGCTCCATGTCCCGCTCGAATCCGGCGTCAAACATCTGGTCGGCCTCGTCGAGCACCATGTACTGGACCCGGCTCAGAGAGAAGAGCTTCTTCTCGTACATGTCGAGGATCCGTCCAGGCGTTCCGATCACGATGTCCGCACCACGGCGGAGCGCCTGCGTCTGAGTGTGATAGCCGACGCCGCCGTACAGAAGCGCGCCGCGAACGCCCGTGTCGAGCGACCGCAGGACCGAGTCGACCTGGATGGCGAGCTCGCGAGTCGGCGTGACGATCAGCCCCTGCGGGCCTGGTGCGCCTGCCTTGAAGTGCTCCAGAAACGGCAGGAGGAACGCGAGCGTCTTTCCGCTGCCAGTGGGCGACTGGATGACCACGTCGCGGCCGGCGAGCAATGCCGGTATGGCCTCCGATTGGACGGCATTGAGTGTGGTGATGTTCTGCCGGTCGAGAGCTGCCGCGAGGCGCGCGCTCACGCCGGCTTCATTGAATGTCTGCAACGAAGCTCCAGGGTGCCTCTCTTTTTCTTCTTATTTGCCGCGATCTACAGGACTCTGTGCTGTGACAGGAAGAGAGGACCCGAGCGGGCGACGCGACTCGGCGCGTCCTTGTCAGTGTACGGGATCGTACCGAAGAGCGTCGGCCTTCCCGTCCGGCGGGTGGGGATATAGGTCGGACGATCCCGCGCCACGACGAGCGGCGACTCCCGAAGCTGCGATCCGACCCGCGCGATGGAGGCCGATCGCCTCTCCCTTCGAAGGCCCGACCACCCTAACTTCCGACTATGACTGTCCGCGTCCGGGCGCTGACCGGCGCAGTGTCGCCGCTGACGCTCGCCATGGCTGTCGCCTTTGCCTGCGCCGTCGGGTTGATGGCAGTCGCCACGAACCATGGGCTGGCGAACCAGGGCGCTCGCGCGATCACCAATATCTGCGATGCGGTTCTGTGGGTTGTCGCTTTCAGCCGCTGGCGTAACGCCGGCGACCAGGTGACGCGCCGGTTCTGGCGCTTGCTCAGCCTCTCTGCGCTCGGTGTCGCCGGATACTCGCTCACGGGAGGCTTCGCGGACCTCCTGGACGTCACCTGGCTCGGGCTTGTCGCGGTCGCGTGTCTGGCCGTCGCGGCGCCGCTCCTGGTCGCTGGAATCGGCACCAGGACCGCGAGCGCCGAAGGACCCAAGGCGGGCTGGAGCACGGTCCTGGACGTGGGCATCATCGTGCTTGCGGTCGGCGGACCAGTCGCCCCGTTCATCATCGCGCCCGCATGGGCCACGAACGACGTGCGTCAGATCAGCCTGGCCGGCATCTGGTTGATCCTGCTGTTCGGCGCAGGCGCGTTTCTGCTGGCGGCCTTCAGGACGCCGGTCGACCGCGCGCCTTACGGCCTCGTGCTCATGAGCGCGATGATGGCCGTGCTGACGGTCGGCGGCATACTGGGCGCTTTTTGGATGGCGACGAGCCACAGTGCTCCCCCATGGTGGGCCGACTCGATCTATGGCGTGGGAGTGGTGATCGGGCTCGAAGCGCCCCGTCACGACACGCGTATCGAATCCGGGGCCACCGGCATGAGGACCGCTGCCGCCTGGTCGATGGCGAGGTCTGTCCTGCCCTATTTCGTGTTCGTCCCTCTGATGGCGCTGACACTCGTGGCGGCATTCACATCTCCCGCCAGCGATTTCACGAAAGCGCTGATCGCAACCGCCGTCCTGGTGAGCTTGCTGGTAGGACTTCGACAGCTCCTGCAGGTCCTGGACAACCGGCGCCTGGTCGAGGAATCGCTCGTGCTGCTCGAGACGAGCCGGCGGAACGAGGCCGAGATCGCCAAGCTCAGCCGCGCGAAAAGCGAAGTGATGTCGAACCTGAACCACGAGTTCCGAAATGCGCTCACCGGAATCCACGGGTTCAGCGAGATGCTCCGCGACCAGGAGCTGTCCGCCGACGACGTCAAGGCGTTTGCCGCCGACATCTACAACGACTCCGAACGGCTGACCCGGATGATCACCGAGATGCTCGACCTGGACCGCATGGAATCAGGCCGCACGACCCTGGATCTCAAGCCCGTCGACCTCAACGCGAAGATCGCCGAGGCGGTGTCGCGTGCGCAGGTCGCGACGTCCAACTGCCATATCGAGTGCAATCTCGATGTCAGGTTGCCGGTGGTCCAGGCCGACGGCGATCGTGTCTTCCAGGTCGTCTCCAACCTTCTCAGCAATGCCGTCAAGTACTCACCAGAGGGAGGTGAGATCGTGGTCAGGACGGCTCTCGAGGGGGACATCATCCACGTCTCGGTGAAGGACCATGGAGTGGGAATCGCCGCCGAGGACCTTCCGCGGCTGTTCCAGAGATATGAGCGGATCGAGTCGGCCGGCCACAAGATCGGCGGAACGGGTCTGGGCCTGGTCATTGCGCGTCAGATCGTGGAGATGCATGGCGGCCGCATCTGGGCAGAGAGCGAGCTGGGCGCGGGCTCTGAGTTCCACTTCACCATCCCGGTCAGGTCGGAGTCGGCGTCAGGGTCTGACGGAACTTCAGCGCCCGCGAACAGGCCGCTGTCTAGCGCGGCGTAGCCTCGCGTCTGCTTCCGCGGTGACGCGGGCTCGGGTGCCTGGGCTCATAGACCCCGAGCTCGCCGCCTCCAGGAAGTGTGATGAAGACGAGCCTGCCCCAACGCTCGTCGTAGGGTGGCAACCTGACGTCGACCTTTCGTGCGACCAGCTCCTTGATCGTCGCGTCGAGGTCACTGCACATCATGTACAGCTGGTGACTTCCCTCCTTGCCCGGGTGGACGGCGACCTCCGCCGGCGGCAGGGCGAAGATCAGCCACCCGCCACCCGCGTCGACCCAGTCCAGGCCGAGGACATCGCGAAGGAACTCGCGGTCCGCCTCCGGGTCCGTGCTCCCGATGATCACGTGCGCGCCGGTGAGCAGCGGCCGCACGCTTTGCGGTCCCGGCACCGTTGCGGCTTGACTGACGGGCCGTCGGCGAGCGGGTCCGCCGGCCCTGTTACCTTTCACCACCTTGCCGCAATGATGCTCTCAGCAACAAGTTCTGGATGGTTGCGTTCGGCAGCTGATGGCCCCGCGCGTCGACCAGAAGCGCGCCTGGTAGGCCATCGATCGGCAGCGCATCTCCTGGATCGACGGTCGAGGCCGATCGGCCTTCGATACCCGTGACCCTCGCGACCCCGGTCCTGCCCGTCGACTGACGATCGGCTCTGACGTGTGAGCGTCGCCGAGGGCAGTCTTTGCTCGAGGAGGAATCTCGAATGCTCAAGAAACTCGATCGCATCGCGATCGTCCTTGTCGCCGCAATCGTCGGCGTGCAGGCGATCATCCCCGGCTGGACCATCATGTCCGACGGCTCCGTGTACGGATTCAAGCTGCCGTCGACCATTCTGTCCGGTGCGTGGCCTTTTGCCGACTTCTTCGTCGGCGGCCTGCTTCTGACCGTCGTGATCGGAGGCGGCTGCCTGGCGACCGCGGTGATCAACGTGTTCGACGCTCGGCTCGGCGTGATGGCCGGGTTCGTGATGGGGCTCGTGCTCATCGGTTGGATCGCCGGCGAGCTGATCTTCCTGACCGACACCATGGTGATGACCTGGATCATCCTGGGCGCCGGCATCGTCCTGGTCGGCCTGTCCGCGCCGTACGCGGTGCCCGAGTTCAGGGCTCTGCTCTCGAACCGACGTCACCTCACCGCTGCTTGATCGAAGAGGACCGGGAGGGCGCGGGCCCTCCCGGTTCGGCTTGCTCAGACGGGGCTTCCCGCCAGGTACGACGACTCGGACACCACCGAGCACAGGAACGTGATGCCGGAGTCCAGCTGCACGAGCGCGCCGGACGCCCACGCGGCCTTCAGCTCAGTGAGCGTCGTCACGTGAGTGACGGCCGCGTTGGAGGTGAAGAGCTCGACGTAGACGTGCCACGCCGCGTTGAAGTCTCCGGTGTGCGGGAGCCCGACCAGGTGGTCGTGTCCCGGCACAAGGCTCGGATCCGGTCCGTAAACGGCCGGCATGACGGACGTCGCGACGCCCGCGATCACACCGCCATGGTCCGGGCAGTTGCCGGGAGCGCCCATGCAGTTGAGGGTTCCCGTGGTGCCCGGCGGATACGCGATCAGGTAAAGCGGCGCGACCGCGTGCGGGTCGACGTTGGCGATGGGGTTGTTCGAGCCGAGAGGTGCGAGCCGGTTCGCGGTCTGGAGATAGACGATGCTGCCGTCGTAGTCGTTGTACGCCGGCTCGATCGTCACGTTGCCGTGCGCCCGCTCCCCGCTGGGAAGCGCCCCGGCGATCCCGCCGAGCGGCAGGGCCGAGGCCGTGATGACCAGCGCGGCCACGAGCCAGGAACGGTGAATGGAAAACGCTCCGACCATTGCGCGCGCCCTTATTTGTAGAAGTACGGGTCGAGAACGCTGATCTGGCTGATCCGATCGACCGGCAGCGAGTTCTTGCCCGCGGTCTTGCGGATGGCCTCAGGGTTCGGGCCGTCGTAGATGCAGAAGGTCTTCTTCTTGTCGTCGGTGACGTACGAGTGGATCCATGTGACGCCTTCGTCCGAGTTGCGGTCGACGACCTGCAGGCAGGCCGCCGCGCCTTCCGCGTTGACGGGAATCCTCAGTCCGTCCACGAACGTCCTCTCCACCAGATACCTGGGCATGCGCGCCTCCCGGTTTTTTGTTCGGCTCTCGCGAGCTCGTCGAAGCAAAGCTAGGGGCGCGCCCTGGGGCCCCGAATCGGGGGACATCCCCATTTCGGGCTCCGCAAACACCCATCTTTGCCCGCTTGCGGCAGCGTCAATCGAGGCGCACCATTGGGAGCCGATCCACATGGCCAGGACAGCGCTAGAGACCCGCGGCGGTCGCGAGCTCCTCGAACGCAATGCGGAGCTCGATCTGCTCGATGCCGAGCTGGCACGTGCAGGCGGCCCCGGCGGCGGGCGCTTCGTCCTGGTCGGCGGCGAGGCCGGCGTGGGCAAGACCGCCCTGGTCAGGGCGTTCGTCGACCGCCATCCTGGCACTCGGCTCGTCTGGGGCGCTTGCGATCCGCTGTTCACGCCGCGCCCGCTTGGGCCGTTCGCGGACATCGCCGCAACCCACGGCGGTGAGCTTGCCCGGCTCTCGGAGCGAGTTTCGCGCCCGTACGAGGTCGCCGCGGCTCTTGCCAGGGACCTCGAGGGCGGAGCGCCCGCGCTCGTGGTCCTCGAGGACATGCAGTGGGCGGACGAGGCAAGCCTGGACGTGGTCCGCCTTCTTGGGCGTCGGGTGCAGATGCTCAATGCGCTCCTGATCGCGACCTACCGCGACGACGAGCTGCATCGCACGCATCCGCTGCGCTTCGTCCTTGGCGAGCTCCCGCGCGACGAGTCGATCTCGCGCATCAAGCTGCAGCCGCTCTCCGAGGGCGCGGTTGCGGAGCTGGCGCTCGCGGCGCGCGTCGACCCCGCGGAGCTTTACCGCAAGACGGCAGGCAACCCGTTCTTCGTCACCGAGGCGCTGGCGTCGGCCGGGGCTGAGGTGATCCCCGCGACGGTGCGCGACGCCGTGCTTGCCCGTGCGGCGAGGCTGTCGAGCGGCGCCCTCTCCCTGCTGGACATGGTGGCCGTCGTCCCCCAGCACGCGGAGCTGTGGCTCCTCGAGGCGGTCGGTCCGGAGGCCTTCGCCAGCCTGGGCGAGTGCGTCGAGTCGGGCATGCTTGCTCGCCAAAACGGGTCGGTTGGGTTCCGGCACGAGCTGGCCCGCCTCGCGATTGAGGAATCGATCACGCCCGAGCGGGCGCTGACTCTGCACCGCCGAATGCTCGCCGTGCTGAGCTCTCCCCCACAGGGCGAGCCAGACCTGTCACGCCTCGCCCACCACGCCGAGGCGACAGGTGACGCCGCCGCCATTCTTCGGTACGCGTCGGCCGCCGGGCGGCGCGCCGCCGCCATGGGTGCGCACCGTGAGGCGGCCGCGGAGCTCGCGAGAGCGGCACGAGTCTCGAGCCTCCTCAAGCCAGGCGAGCGCGGCGACCTGCTCCAGGACCTTGCGCAGGAGTACCTGATGGTCAATGACGCCCAGCAGGCGATCGCGATCCAGCACGAGGCGGTGGAGCTTTACGACGAGGGGGCGGAGAGCCTCGCACGCGGCGACTCGCTGCGTCGCCTCTCCAGGCTTTACATGTGTGGCGGCCGCGGCGCGGAGGCCGAACGGCCCATTCGGCAAGCCATCAGGATCCTGGAGGAGCTGCCTCCGGGACGCGAACTCGCCCTGGCCCACGCCGGTCTCGTGATGTTTCACATGAATCACGACCAGCTCGAACCGGGCATGAGGGCGGCGCAGCGCGCGATCCAGCTGGCCGAGGACCTGGACGACCAGGAGACGCTCCTGCACACGCTGAACTCGCTCGGTTCGATGGAGCTGGCACTCGGCCGGCTGAGCGGAAAGGAGAAGCTGCTCCGGAGCCTCGACATGGCGGAGGAGCTTGGACTCGACGAGCATGTCGGTCGCGCATACATCAACCTCGCCGGCGCCCTCGTTGCGGGCCGCGTGTACGACGGTCTCCTCCCATTGATGAGCCGCGGAATCGACTTTTGCCTGGAGCACGGCCTCGAGCTGTGGCGGATGTGGCTGTACGCGTCGCAATCCGTCCTTTACCTCGAAACAGGTGACTGGTCGCGCGCCGTGGAGAGGGCAGAAGTGGTGTTGAACGCTGAACGCGGCGATCTTCCGCGCGTCACCGCGCTCCCGGTCATCGCGCTCGTTCGAGCCCGGCGAGGCGACCCGGGCACGTGGCCACTGCTGGACGAGGCGAAGGTCATGGCCGACCGCGAGGGCGAGCTCCAGTACGCGGTCCCCGTGAGTCTTGCGCGAGCCGAGGCGGCGTGGCTCGAGGGACGCCTCGACGCGGTCGTGCTGGAGACCGACGCGACCTACCACAAGTGCCTGGCCATGGATGCGTGGTGGGCTCTTGGCGAGATCGCGTGCTGGAGGCGGCGTGCCGGAGAGGACGTCGCCGTCGATCCGCGGATGCCGGAGCGCTACCGCGCCGAGCTCGCTGGAGAGTGGGAGAACGCCGCGGCGCTGTGGAGCGCGCTCGGTTGTGAGTACCGGGCCGCGCTCGCGCTCGCAGGCGCCGAAACGGAGGACCCGCTGCGACAGTCCCTGGTCAAGCTGCAGCGTCTCGGCGCGCGCACGTCAGCGGCCGTCGTCGCACGCAAGCTGCGCGAGCTCGGGGCCAGCCGGATCGCACGAGGTCCCAGGGCGTCGACACGAAGCAACCCGGGCCAGCTCACCGGCCGCGAGCTTGAAGTGCTTGGCCTGGTCAGCGCCGGACTTCGCAACGCCGAGATCGCGACTCGGCTTTTCCTGACGCCCAAAACAGTCGACCACCACGTGTCGGCGATCCTGCGCAAGCTCGACGTCAGGTCGCGCGCCGACGCGACGAGAGAAGCCACGCGCCTCGGCCTGTTTCCCTGACCGCCGGCGACATGGCGGCAGAGGCCGTCGCCGCTCGCTGAAGGGTCCGGACGGCGGTGCAAAACGTGCCGAACGACCCGTGCCCCCGGCTTGCACGTCCGTAGCCTCGAAACGAGAGTGGTTTTGCAGGGCGGCGCGTCGATGCAGGGGCGGACAGACAGATCGGCGGAACCGCCGGCCGGGATGGACGGCAGGCCGCACGGAGTTGACCTGTACTGGCTGCCGCTTGGAGCAGGCGGCAATTTCGTCCGTCTCAACGGAAAGATCTACGAAGCCATCCGATCGAGAATCGAGCGGCGGCCGGCGTGCGACCTGTATCACTCCGGGCTCGTCCTCTACGTCCCAGACGGCCGCTACGTCATCGAACAGACTCCCGTCTACGACAACCGTGGCTCGGAACGCGGCGTGGTGGCCCTGGGCGCGGTCGGCGCGCGGTGGGCGGCCCGGTTTCGGATGTTCCGCTGGGAGCTGCGCCGATGGCGTGACGGTGAGATTCCCGACATCGGTGAGGCCGTCGACAGCCCACGCCGGCTCAGCGACGACGAGCGCGTCGCGCGACGGATCCTCGAGCTCGCGCCGCGCATTCCAAACCTGGTTTGGGGCCGCGACGAGATTGGAGCAGGCGAGATGTGGAACTCGAATTCGATCATCGCGTGGCTGCTGGAAGGCGCGGGACTCGACGCGGCTTCGATCAAACCCCCACCGCACGGGCGGGCACCGGGCTGGAGCGCGGGAGTCGCCGCATCTCACCGCGCGATTGCATGGAGCGCCAAAACCTGAACCCCGTTTTGGCCGAAGCCTTTGATCGCGGCCACGTCCATCGTCTGGCGTTCCCGATCGGCCAGACCGATGAATCAGAACTTGGAGCCGGTGAACTCGATGCAGTAGCCGAGCGGATGATCGAGCACCTGGGCAGGTGGTCCGCCGCGCGATGTCACCCGACATCGCATGCAGCAAGGCCAGCTGCCGCCGGCCGTCGCCACCTTCAGGTTGGCTTCGCACCCCTACCCCACGCCCACCCTGACTCCAGACCGCAGGGACCATCACCGTTCTTAATCAATTCATCAAGAACCGTGGGATCGCTCCGGCGAGGGCCAACTTAATGTTGCCTTAAGGATGATTCTCAAAGGCCGAACCCTCGAACGGGCGATGGAAACCCCCGGCATTGGCCGCCACAAAGCGACTCAAGCCGACGACGAACCCGAATAGCCGCCGCTTGACCGGCCACCGCTCTCCCAGGAATACGCTCGATTCCAAAGATCACCCCAACGGGTGGCGACTTTCATTCGCCGGTGTGATGAAAGGTAAAGAAATGACTCGCATAGTTTCTATGAATTGGAACTGAGGCAGGTCAGAGCCTTCGTCATCGTTAGCGAAGAGAGGCATTTCGGCCGCTCGGCGGCAAGGCTGAACATGACACAACCCGCGGTCACACAACGGATACACGCCCTCGAGCGAGAGCTTGGCGTCGCGCTGCTGGCGCGCACCACCCGCGGCGTGACGCTGACACGGAGCGGGGAATATTTCCTGCCTTATGCGGCGCGCATGGTGCAGATCGCCGATCAGGCGGTGCGCGATCTCCGCGCATCCACCAGCGGCACCGGCGGCCGGATCCACGTGGCGTACCTGCCGCATGTGGAAGTGGCGCTCCCGGCAGCCATCATGCAAGAGTTCAGGCGCCGGTTTCCTTCGGTCGACCTCGTCACCTCGTTCGGGCACTCCAAGCAGAACATCGAGCAGGTCGAGCGCGGCGATGTCGACGTTGCGTTTGTCGCGGGGAAAGGACACCTCCCGCCGACGGTGGCGCAGCGCCAGGTCGCACTGGGCGAGATGGTCCTCGCCGTCCCGGCGTCTCATCGCTTTGCCGCGGTCGGTGCAGTCGACGCCAAGGATTTGCGATCCGAACGCCTCGTCCTTTTCCCGCAGCACCTCAATCCCGCGCTGTTGGAGGGTCTCATGTCGTGGCTCAACCGTCACACCGCGGGCTCCGTGACGGTCGATGCTCAAGAGCCATACGAGCACGGCCTGGAGCTCGTCGCGCGGGCTGGAAGGCCGGTGGCACTCGTCCCGCGTGACTTCGCAGCGCGCAGCGCAGTCGAGGGCGTGGTGATCCGTCCGTTGTCGCCTGCGCCGCTGTTCGAGGTCGGCGCCATCTATCGCAGCCAGGATCCCTCGCCGATCCTCGAAAGATTCATACACGTGGTCGACGAGGTGACCTCAGCCAAGCCCACGCCGCCCCGTGAAGGTGGCGAGCTGATGGCATGATTCGAAACAAGCGTCTATCGCCTGATTACGTTTTCAATATCGGCGTCCAAAAACGACTGGGTCGCCTATCGTGGCCTCTGCGCGTAGTCGCGCCTGAAAAAGCCCCCCCTCCCTCAGGGTCTACGGGCGGGAGCCTTGCTTCCCAAAGGTTCCCTGCCCGCCCCTGCACCGCGATCACCGGAATCAATGGATTGATAAGGAATCGTCGAGGGGGCGCGTTAGCAACACGCTTAACGTGGCCAGAATGACAGTGCTCGACTCGCGACGAACAGGCGCGCTGATGGAAGCGATGAAGATCGGAGCGGACGAAGTCGAGCGCCGCAAGCGATACCTCGAGTTCGGTGCGGAAGACGAGGACCGTCTCGCCTCGATCAACGAAATCGCAAGCACCTACGCCGATCCCGTGATCGAGGCGTTTTACGACCATCTCATGAAGTTCGCCGACACCAAGGCCTTCTTCAGGGATCCGCAGACGCTGGAGCGCGTCAAACGACTGCAGGTGGATTACTTGCTCCGGCTCACCCAGGGAGGCTATGACGCCGCCTACATCGAGGAGCGCCTGAGGATCGGAGCCGTTCATGAACGCATCGGCCTCGACGTCAAGTACTACCTCGGCTCTTACAACTTCTACCTGCGCGAGGTCCTGACGCGATTGGTCGGCGCCTTTCCCGGCGATTCCCATCGGGCGATCGACGTCTATCTCTCGCTGATCAAGCTCGTGTTTCTCGACATCGGGCTGGCGATCGACACATACATTTTTCAGCGCGAAAGGACGATCGGGCTGCAGCAGGACGCGATCCGCGCCCTTTCAACTCCCGTTCTGCAGGTCCGCGACCAGCTCCTCATCCTGCCGATGATCGGGGAGATCGACTCCGCCAGGGCTCGGCAGCTGACTCAGCAGCTTCTTCATTCGATCCGCAGCAGTCGGGCCCGTGTCGTGGTGATCGACATCACCGGCGTTCCGTCGGTCGATTCGAATCTCGCGAATCATCTCCTTCTGACCGTCGAGGCCACGCGGTTGATGGGAGCCACGGCCATCGTCTCTGGACTCTCGGCAGACGTCGCGCAGACACTGGTGAGTGTCGGGGTGGCGCTGGACAAGCTCAACACCGTCGGCGATCTGCAGGGCGGAATCGAACGCGCTGAAGCGCTGCTCGGATACACCGTGACAAGAAACGGCGCGATTCCGGGAGCAGAAGACTCCAGGACTTAGCGTGCCCTCACCGATTCCGATACTGCAGCAAGGCCGGTTTCTGATCGCATCGGTGCATTCGGTGCTCGACGACGACGACTGGGTCCGGCTGCACCGCGAGCTCGCCCACCGCGTGGCGTCAGCGCGGGCGGAAGGCGTGATCATCGACGTCACGAGCGCGGACGTGCTCGACTCGTTTGCGACCCGCATGCTTCGCTCGATCGCCGACATCAGCCGGTTGCGTGGTGCCCGGACGGTCATCGCGGGCATCGCGCCCGACGTGGCATTCGCAATGGTTCAGCTCGGGCTCACGCTCGACGGCATAAGCACAGTGCTGGACCTCGATTCAGCTCTCGCTGTGCTCAACCGCCGGACGGCGGGCGGCGATGCAGGTTAGGAAAGTGGTTCGAGTCGCGACGGACCGCGATATCGTGGCCGCCCGAGAGATCGGAAAAGCAGTCGCGCGCGAGCTCGGCTTCGATGGCGTCGAGTTGGTCGTGATCGCAACCGCGATCTCGGAAGTGGCCCGCAACATCATCAGCTACGCGGTCTGCGGCGAAGTCGAGGTGACAGAGGCCGGAAACGGGCAGCGTCGCGGAATCGAGATAGTGGCTCGCGACCACGGCCCTGGCATCGCGGACGTAGAGCGTGCGATGCAGGATGGGTACAGCACCGGCGGAGGGCTCGGTCTCGGCCTGCCCGGCTGCCGCCGGCTCGTGGACGAGTTCTCGATCGACTCGTGCACGGACGGAGGCGGCACCACGGTGACGATGCGCAAGTGGCTGAACTGACCCTCGCCGCCGACTCCACGGTCTTCGGAACCGGTCCGATCCTCCTGGAATGGGCCGTCGCCGGGGCGCCGGCCGACGGAGAGACCGTGTCTGGCGACCGCCACCTGGTGGACCCCCGCGAGAAGGGCGTGCTGCTCGCGGTCATCGACGCGCTCGGGCACGGCACAGAGGCGGCAGCGGTGGCCGACCGTGCGATCGCGCAGATGCGAACGAGGTCGTCGCCCCAGCTGGACGACATTGTGTGGCGATGCCACGACGCCATGGCCGGCACGCGAGGCGTGGTCATCGCCATAGCGTGGCTCGATGCAGATGCTGTCCTGACATGGCTGGTCGTGGGCAACGTCAACGCCATGCTCTTGCGCCGGCGTTACGCGAACCTCGACCGGCATGCGGCGCCAGTCTCCCACGCCGGGGTCGTGGGTATGCGCATGCCGCAGCTCGGCGCCAGAGCGCTCTCGCTGAAGTCGGGCGACCTCCTGGTGATGGCCACGGATGGCATCGACCCGAGCTTCTCCGACGATCTGGGGCCGGTCGGCGATCTTTCACGAGCCACGCGGCGGCTGGTGGCGCGCTCGAGGATGCCAGCGGACGACGCCCTCGTGCTGATGGCGCGCTGCACAGTGCTAGACCGGTGAAGGACTTCGAAGATCGGTACCGGCGCGCCCTCGAGCACTACATGCTCGACGGGAGCGAGGCCGCCCTGTCCGACGCATATCTGTTGGCGCGGGAGGCGGTGCGGCGAGGTGTCGGCCTGCTCGAGCTCGTCCAGGCCCATCGAGACTCCCTGCGCAGCATCCAGCCCGGGTTTACAGAGGATCAGAGGAGGGCCGCGAGCGGCCGGGGGGGCACGTTCTTCGCCGAGTGCCTCGCTCCGTATGAAATGTGGATGGGCGGCCTGCGCGAGTTCGGAGCGCGCGAGCACTCCAAGGCGGAGATTGCCGTGCACGAGCGCAGCCGGGCGGTGGCGGCACTCGAGGCTTCCGAGCGCAAGTACCGGCTCTTGTTCGAGGCCAACCCAATTCCCATGATGTTCTCCGACCTCGAAACCGACCACTTCGTCGAGGTCAACCAGGCAGCCGTGGCCGCATACGGATGGACTCGCGCGGAGTTCGTGATGCTGCGCCCTGTCGATATTGCGACGACCGGTCCCGACTGCGAATTCGCACGGCTCAAGGAGGCCGGAGACGAGGGCCGTGACGTCGTGCGATTCGGACCGGTCGTGCATCGCAAGAGGGACGGCACCCAGATGCGGGTGCTCGTGACCACCTTCCACGCCGCATACGACGACCGCCCGGCGCGATTCACGATGGTCGAGGACGTCACCGAGAAGGAGGAACTCGAAGCGCGGTATCACCAGGCCGAACGCCTCGAAAGCCTCGGCCAGCTCGCCGGTGGAGTTGCGCACGACTTCAACAACCTCCTCGGCGTGATTCTCAACTTCGCCGGTTTTGTCAAGCAGCGGGTGAACGCCGCGGCCCACGAGGCCGGCGGTGAGCGGTGGACACCGGTCGCCCAGGACCTCGAGCGCGTGGAGCGGGCGGCCACAAGCGCGGCCCGGCTCACCCACCAGCTGCTTTCGTTCGCCCGGCGCGAAATTGCACGGCCTGAGGCTCTTTGTATCAACTCGATCCTCACAGAGATCGAACCGCTGCTGCGCCGGACGCTCGGAGAGCACATCGTGGTGGTCATTGCTCCGGGAGCCGATCTATGGCGCGCGTGGATCGACCCCGGTCAGCTCGAGCAGGTGATCATGAACCTCGCCGTCAATGCGCGTGACGCCATGAAGTCCGGTGGCACGCTGACCATCGACACGTCGAACGTCGACGTCGACGCAACGTACGCCACGACGCGTCCAGGCCTCATGCCGGGTCGTTACGTGAGGCTCCACGTGAGCGACACAGGGACCGGCATGGATCCGGAAACCCTTCACCGCGCCTTCGAACCTTTCTTCACGACCAAGCCAAAAGGTGAAGGCACGGGCCTGGGCCTCGCAAGCGTGTACGGGATCGTGAAGCAGGCCGGAGGTCATGTCGCCATTTACTCCGAGCCAGGCATGGGAACGCGCGTCACCGTTCTGCTCCCCGCCACGGATGCACCACCGGCAGCCGAGTCGCCGCCCGGCGACCAGCATGCCGAACGGTTATCCGGGACGGTGCTCGTGGTCGAGGACGACGAGGATATGCGCGAGGTCGTCGCGCGGATCCTTAGACACCAGGGCTACTCGGTGATCGTCATGCCCGATGGTCGCGAAGCGTTGCGCGCGATCGAGTCGCACCCGGGCACCATCGACCTCCTCGTGACCGACGTCGTTATGCCGCACATGCAGGGCACGGAGCTGGCCGCCCACGTGACTAGGCGATGGCCGCGGGTAAGGGTCCTCTTCATGTCCGGCTACGCCCAGCCGATGGTTCCAGCCGGCGTACTCGGCGCGGACGTCGAGCTGCTCGAGAAGCCTTTTACCGAAGCCGCCCTGCTCGCCAAGGTGCGGCAAGTCATGGAGGCGGTGAAATGACGAAGCGCGTTTTGATCATCGACGACGACCCCGACGACATCGAGGCCATACGGAGGTTTCTGGCCAAGGAGACGACCGACGTACGTGGTGTGACGGACTCGATGCAGGCGGAGAAAGTATTTCGCGAATTCGAACCCGACCTCGTTCTGCTCGACCTCCACATGCCCGCCCCGGACGGCATCGAGATCCTTCGGCGACTGGCGCCGATCCGCAGCCGGCTTGGCTTTCTGCCGGTGATGGTTCTCACCGGCGACCACGGGCCACGAACCCGAGAGGTCGCCCTCGTGCTCGGTGCGAACGATTTCCTGACGAAACCTCTCGACGGCATCGAGGTTCTGCTGCGCGTGCGCAACATGCTCCGTACCCGTCAATTCTTCGTCGAGCTGTCCAACGCCTACGAGGCCCTCGAGAGGCGAGCCGGCCCGTAACTCAGCTGGCGCGCGGGAGGTCTCCGTCGTCCTCGAACGGCGCGACCGGGATCTCGAAATGGAACGTGGAACCGTCACCCGGGACGCTGTCCACCCAGATCCTGCCGTGGTGCATCTCGACGACCTGGCGGCAGATCGCGAGCCCGAGACCGGTGCCGATCACGCCGCGGGCGTTGCCTTCATAGCGTTCGTAGCGGCTGAACAGCCGCTCCGCAAACTCGGGTGCGATGCCCTGGCCGTGGTCCGAGACGCTGACCCGCACGTGGCCCGGCGTGCGGCCCGTCGAGACCATGATCTGGCCGCCGGGGGAGTACTTGACGGCGTTGCTGACCAGGTTCATGACGACGTCGAAGAGCCGGTCCGCGTCGCCGATCACCGGCGGAAGATGAGGTGCGAGGTCGGAAACGAACTGGTGATGCGAGCTCAAGACCGAGCCGCGCAGCACGGCCTGGCGGACGAGATCGTTGACATCGACGGGAGCGACATGGAGCTTCGTCCGGCCCGACTCGAGGCGATCGAGGTCGAGCATCTCGGTGATCATCCGGTTCAGCCTGACCGCATCGCTGTTGATGTCGCCCGCGATCTCCTTGACCTCGTCCGCGGTGACGGATTGACTCTGCATCACCTCGCTGAAGCCCTGGATGCCGGTCAACGCCGTGCGCATCTCATGGCTGACCATGGACACGAACTCGCTCTTCAGCCGGTTCAACCGCTCGAGCCCTTCCAGGTTTGCCAGGGCGGCCCGCTCTGCCTCGTGCCTGGCGTCGGCGTCGACCAGCATCGCCAGGAAGTACTCGACGTCGGCGCCGGCTCCTTTCACCGCCGTCGCCATCCACTGGGTCCAGACGCGGGTGCCGTCCGCCCGCACCACCGCACCCTCGCCTTCGACGGCGTCCTTCTCGCCGGCGATCAACGGTTGAAGCATCTCGCGCAGGCCTGCCTCAGCCGACGCTCCGAGGTAAGCGGCCGTGTTGCTCCCGATCAGCGCAGCCTCCGGCTGCCGGAGAAGAGACTGCATGGCAGGGTTGGCGTCGATGATCACGAGGTCCTTGTTGGCGCGCGCGATGCCGAGCGGCGCATGGTTGAAGATCTGCTGCAGAAGGTTCGTGCGTTCCCGAAGGCTCTTTTCCACGTCCCTGGTCTGCCGGAGCAGACCGTTGGAGTCGATGTACCAGACAGCCTGGCCGGCGATCACGGACACGCCGAGCGCTACCCCGATGTAACCGAGGGCCGGGTCGGCCGGCAGATGCAGGAACGAAACGGCCGCGCCCGTGATCATCACGCCCACGAGCCCGCTCCACGTAAGCGCAATCTGCCAGATGGGAATGGCTCCTTCGGAGTGAGTGCTGTCGGCGGCAGGCACCGGCATGAGAGCGGCCAGCGCGATCAGCAGGAATCCAAGCACCCAACCGGTGTTCAGCAGAGTGGCCACGTAGTCGTCGAGCACGTTGAGAAGTCCAAACGCGATGTCGGAGACCAGGAGGGCCCCGAATCCTGCGAGGAGCATCAGGTACGGACCGCGCCACGCACGTCGCGTTCGCAGGACGGCCATCGTCAGCAGAGTGGCGGCCGTGACGTCACCGGCCGGGGGAGCGAAGCTGAGCAAGGCGGCGCTCACCGAAAGCTCCGAGCTCGGATAGGCAAACGCCCAGGCGATCAACAGGATGCAGAGCGAGACAGTCGCCCCGTCGGCGATCGCTCGCCCGAGGCTGGTGACCCGTGTCGTCGCGGCGAGGAAGAGGACGACCCCCGCCACCTCGAGCGGCACCGCGACGAAGTAACCGGCGTCTGTGCTCGACGGGTACGGCAGCTCCGTGCCCTGCGTCACCAGCGACGCCGCCCTCGCCACCTCCGAGAGGCCCCAGGCCAGGCACGCTCCGGCGATGAGCGCCCACGCCGGCCGGCCCATGCCGGCTCCGCGCCGGGCGGCGGCAGCGCACGAGGCGGCGGCCACCAGTGCCGCGAACGTCTGGACCAGGTCCTCGAAATCGTTGGTCAATGCAGGGCCGCCAGGCCGGAAGACCATCCACCCGGCAAAGGTGGCGACGACAACCGCCGCCGCCCATGCTGCTTTCTTGAGCGTCATGCGCGCTGGTCGGGGTGAGCGGTCCTCGCCAGCTCCAGGTCAAGGGTGGGATGGCGAATGGGCAGCGTGAAATGGAAATGTGAGCCGACTCCGTCGATACGATCGACCCAGATGCGCCCGCCGTGCAGCTCGACGATCTGTCGCGCGATTGCGAGCCCAAGCCCCGTTCCGACGACCTTGCGGATCGGGTTGTTGGCGTGGAGATCACCCTGCCGGTAAAGGCCGTTGTCGAAGTCCGCCCGCAGCCCGACGCCCTGGTCCTTCACCGTCACGACGATCCCGCCCTGCTGGACCCGGCTCGAGATGACCACCTGTCCATCGTCCGGCGAGAACCTGATCGCATTGTGGACGAGCGTCTCGACGACCTCCCTCGTCTTGGCAGGATCTGCGGGCACGATTGGCAGATCGGGGTTCAGGTCGAGGCACAGGACGGGCAGTTCGCGCTCCGCCCGAATTTTCTCGACGGTCGACGTGATCACCGCGTTGACGTCGGTCGGGCTCAGGGACAGCAGCGTGCCGGCCGCCTCGGCGCGATCCAGAGACAGCATCTCTTCGATCATCTCGTCGAGCTTCCGCGCACCGTCGTAGATGTCGGCTGCAAACTCTTTCACCTCGGTCGGATCGAGATGCTCGACGTCGCGGATCAGCTCGCTGAAGCCCTGGATGCCGACCAGCGCCGAACGGAACTCGTGCCGGGTGGTACGAAGGAAGTCGCTCTTCAGCTGGTTCAGCCTCTCCAACTGCATGAGATTGGCAGCCGCCGCCTCTTCGGCAGTGTGGCGCGCCGTCGTGTCATCGAGCATCGCGATGAAGTACTCGACGGAGTCCGAAGCGGTGTGCACCGCGGTGGCCTTCCAGTGGAGCCATGCCGTCGTGCCGTCCTTCCGCACGACCTCGTCGTCGCCGTCGACGGTCTTGGCTGCGCCCTGCGCGAGGAGCCGAAACTTCTCGAGGCGACTGGATTGATGGTCAGCGAAGATGTCCGTCAGGTTGGCTCCGATGCAGGCCTCGACCGGACTGCCCACCAGCTCGCCATACCTCGGATTGGCACTCGCGATTCGCATGTCCGTGCCGACGCGAATCACGCCGACCGGTGCCTCGCCGATCACCTCGCTCAAGGTTGCTTGCATGTTCCTGGTCCTCGTGAGGATCGCCAGCGAGTCTTTGTGGGCGAAAAACTGGCTCAGCATCAACAGGATGAGAAGTACCCCGGCCAGCACGCTCATGAATAGGTCGAACGGATGGCCATGCAGCGCACCGGCCAGCGCGGCGATGCCCGCGGCGAGGACCGCTATCCATGGCAGCGCGAGCTGCCAGATGTCGATCGGCGCCCTGTCGACCGCGTCCGTCTGAGTCGACGGCCACAGCGCGGCCAGAGCGACCATCAGGTAGCCGACGACCCATCCTGCGTCCAGCACGCTTCCGATCTCGCCGTAGGTCCCGGTGGCGGTCAGGTAGGCGAAAGCGCTGTCCGCGAGCGCGTTCGCGCCGAGCCCTCCGAGCAGCAGCATCAGCCGCCCCTTCTGCTGCCCGCTTGCGCGCCGGATGGCCAGGACGAGAACCGTGCAGACGACGATGTCGCCCAGGGGATACGCCAGGTCCACGCCCCGCTGGAGCAGCGAACCTGCACCGTCGGTGACGACCGTGTCGAGACCGGCCACCCACCCGACGATCAGGAGTGAGACGGCGATGATGAGGCCGTCGAGCCAAACCCGCCACCGCCGGGACGTGCCGCGAGGAGCGCTGGAGAAAGCGAGGATCCCGGCGACGGCCAGCGGGACGGCCGCCAGGAAACCCACATCCGCGGCCGCAGGCAAGGGGACGACGACACCGAGCGCGACCTCATAGACGGACCACACGATCTCGCCGGCAGTCCACGCCGCGGCCGACGCGGCGAGCAGCGTCCATGCGAGGCGCAGGCGACCGGCCGAGCGCTTCGCCGCAAGCCCGCATGCCACGGCCGCCGCCAACGCAGCCACCGTCTCCCCGATGTCATCCACTGCGACGGTGGCGTTGGTGCCGCCGACCTGGAACAGGAGGCACAAGACGAAGGCTGCCGAAGCGAGGGCCGCGATGACCGCCGCCGTGGCGAAGACACGAGCCTGTGGAGGCCTGGGCACGGATCGAAGGATCAGGTCAGTCTTCGTACCGCTCCCTCAGGACCTCTATCTCGCTCATCGCCGTCAGGAATGTGTTCACGACGCGCGGGTCGAACTGACGGCCCCGTTCGTCGGCGATCATCCGGACGGCCACGCCAGGCGGAAAGGCCGACCGATAGCCGCGCCGGCTGGTGAGCGCGTCGAACACGTCCGCCACCGACGCGATCCGCCCCTCCAGCGGGATGGCGTCGCCGGAAAGTTTGTGCGGGTACCCGGTGCCGTCCCACCGCTCGTGGTGCGTGCGGGCGATCGCCGCGCCGGCCCGAATTAGATCTGAGCCGGAGTTGGCCAGCATCCGGTAACCCGCCTCGGCGTGGACCTTCATGACCTCGAACTCGGCAGGAGCGAGCTTCCCCGGCTTGAACAGGATCCCGTCCGGAACAGTCACCTTGCCCACGTCGTGGAGCTGGCTTGCCTGGCGGATCACCTCGCAGCGGCCCTCCGGGATGCCCAGCTTGCGCGCGAGCAGGGCGGCATACTGGCTCATCCTTTCGACGTGCCGTCCTGTCTGCTCGTCGCGAAATTCGACCAGCTTGGCCAGCCTGAGAATGGTCTCGCTCTGCGATCTGTGAAGATCCTCGAGCGCTGCGAGGAGCTCAGCCGTCCGCGACTTGACCGCAGTTTCGAGGCGCTCGACTGCAGACCGGGTCGCTGCGTCGATGCTCCGGCGAAACAGCGCGTTTGCGACGTTGATGACGAGCTCGCTCGACCGCACCGGCTTGACCATGTAGCCGTAGGCGCCCATCTCTATCGCCTTGAGCGCAAGCTTGGGATCGTCCACGCCCGTTACCATCACCACGGCGACGGCGGGCCAGTCCATCCTGATCCGCGTCAGCAGGTCGAGGCCCGACTCCCCGGGCATGTTTATGTCCAGGATCACGAGCCGGTACGAGTCTGCTTCGAGCTTCGCCCTTGCCGCGAAGGCGTCTTCCGCGCCATCACATTGGTAGCCGGCGTCGCTTAGCGTCCGATCACACGCGATGCGATTGGACTCGTCATCGTCGACCAGGAGAATGTCAAGATTTCGGGTCGCCGAGAGGTTGGGAGGCGCATGAGCGGGCGCCGAAACGTTCATGGCAGGCACGAAATTATGGGCTGGCACTAAGTGCGAGTTAACGCGCTGCGGCGCACATTTGACAACTGATCTCTTATCGGCCGATAAGACCCGCTGATAGTCAGTGTGATCGCCAAACCTTGCCCCTGCGTTGCCGTACGCGACTCCAGCGCAACGGGGACGGGGTTTTAAACGTCCAAAGGGGCCACCTCGGTGCTAGCGACGTCGAATCTTCCGCTCGACCATCTCACGTCAGGTCTGCGAGAAGCACCGTTCCCTCCGGATGCGCTAGCAGGCTGATGAACTATCCGCCAGCGCTCGGGCAGCCTCTAACACGGCCTGCGGGCGGGATTCGGTGGCCGCTCCTTCGACGCCCATTACTGCAAGGTCGGGCGGCACCAGCCAACGCTCACCAAAAGGAGCCATCACCCACTGAACGCGGAGCTTGACCCCCAATGCAGCCATTGCGTTGTAGTGGGCGCGGGCGTGATCCGGTTTTTGGGCGCGAATCTCTTCTATCTGACGTTCGACCTGGAGCCTCTTCCATGGCTGCCAGGTGCGCAAATACTCGCTCCATCGCTCGTGACCACGGACCTGCACATGGTGTTCAAACAGGGCTTCCTGTTGCCTTTGTGCTGAGAATGAATCCTGGTCGGCCCACTCATTGAGTCGTTCGAGCAGTGTGGCGTCATCAATTCCTTCGGTTCGCCGGAGCCAGAACCAGAAGTTCAGCGATTCGTCAAAATCTTCACTCCAACTGAAAGATCCCGGCTCGGTTTGCATAGCCTGAGGTTAACTCCAGCCTTGCGCGCGCGTTAGCGCTGTCCGCCGGCACCTGGAAATGCCGAAGTGGACCACGCTCCGCTCTCCATCACGATCAGGCTCGCCCGGACCGAAGCGGCCGAGGTCTCGCTCGCTGCTCAGCCGCACATAGCCGGACGCGCACTGTGGTCCGCATGTTGGCCCTCCATTTGCGCCAGGGACCACAAACAGACCCTTCAACACGGCAATTTCCGGTCCGCTCACGGGTCGTTTCCGGTCACGCGCCCATCGCCTTCCAAAAGCCTCGGAACGAACACGAAATCGGGCCTCAGAAGGGTCGTGGAGCCCACGCCCGGATTCGAACCGGGGACCTTTTCCTTACCAAGTGGTCTTAAGTCCCTGGCGAATTCAACTCGATCTTAGCGCCATCGCCAGATTTCGCCAGAGACCATTTAACTTGGGCCAGATAATGTCCGCATGCCTGACGAACCGCTCGCCGTCCTGCGTCGGTGGGCCGCCGGCGATTTTGACCCCTTCACGACCAACCCAGACCGACGAGATGGCTTTGATGAGTTCGCTGAGCAAGTTAGGCCAGACGTCGACGGATGGTGGCACGCGTTCAGGACTCTCTTCAATGAGTACGGCAAGGACGAGTCACGTCGATTCCAACTTCCTTTCGAGGTGCTGCTCAAGGTAGGCGGCGAGCGCCTTCATCACGAAGTCGCTGCGGTTGCACACAGCGAACCGAAGATCGCTAACGCTTTCTGGGACGCGATGGATGACCTAAGTCTTAAAGCGGAGGCCTACCACCATCTGGGTCGGAACGTGACGCTTGAAGCTTTCGCACGGCACGCTCCGAGGATTCCCTCCAAAGAAGGCGAGCCATGGCCTCCAGAGTGGGAGGACGAGTGGTCTGCGATGGCGATCTGGTACCTCACCGATAAGGACCCTGACGAGGCGTGGGCGCTCGCCCTTGAGCTGTTGGATATGTCAGCCGACCCTGAGTGGGTCGGCGTCGTCGGCACCTTCATCATCGAAGAGCTCTTGAAGGAGCACGGTGATGCCTTTATCGAGCGCATCGAGGCGGAGGCGGCCAAAAAGGAACGGCTACGAATGGCTCTTCCGAGCACGCGATGGGCCGTGCCTGAACACCTTGTCGCCAGAGTCGAAGCCGCGGCTCGGCCGTATTGGCACAAGAAGTCCTAGTCTCAAACCGGAGGCTAAGGCCTACGTATTCGACTTGATCTAAGCGGGTGGTCCCCAATCGGCCGCAAGTCTCTCAACTCCCCCGTTGTGAGAGCCTGGCTAGAGTTGGCCGGTGATGGACCTAGACAGACTTCCTAGCCTCTGGTGGGAACCCAGCACGCCCACAGAGCAACGCTCCGGACTCGTCTCCCGCGACACCGAAGGTGCAATCACCATCGAGCTAATCGGCACGCTAAGCGGCAGCCCATTTCCGATGCGCGAGCCGGAACCAGAGATTCTTCACGGTGTCGGCAACCGGGGACCGCTCTTCACTGCCAGGAAGGCGATGCGCTCGGGAGCCCGCTTCTCAGCGCCGGGTTTTGCCAGCGAGATCCTTCGGCCGCGGTCAATGATTGTTGGCGGACATGTCGATGAGACAACTCGGTACAACCAAGCGCTGCTGCGGACCAGCTTCTTGGCGGACTGGCTCCAAGTGAGCGGGGTTGTTGTCGATATGACGCGGGGCACCGACGACCAGAAGGGATCGGTTGGGGTCCGCTACGAATGGCCGACGGTCCAGACGTCCCGGGTAGCTCCAGGAGTGACGATTTCGACCTGGACGGGACATCAAGGCAAGCCGACAGGCTCTGGTTATGCCATCGATGAGGACGTCGCACTTCAAGTTGCCTTGGAAACGTCCACTCCACTGGATGATCTGTTGCAGAACTACGTAATGCCCTTGCTCGATCTCGTCTCATTTGGGACGGGTCGTAGCAATGCGATCGACCGAGTTACCGTGCGCACTCCGTCGGTCGTCACGATAGTCGCCGACAATGAGCAACGAGACGATCTGGACTTCTTGACTGAGTGGATCGCCAAGGCCCCAAAAGTTCGGGAGCGCCTGCTAGACCACCATATGAACTTCGCGGTCCGCGATGTGGCGATGGGATTCGACGAGTTGGTCCGTCGCTGGTTTGCGCTCCATGACGAGCTCCGTCTCGCTCTAGCGCCTTTCTTCGGCCTGCTCTACGCCCCTCCCACATATGTCGACCTCCGGCTCGTGTCGATATCACAAGCCCTGGAGGCTTACGACCGCGCGTCGGGGCGCTCTCGACGGGCGATGCCCGCCGAAGAGTTCGCGAGCTTCAAACAACTCCTCATGGACGCGTGTCCCGAAAAGCACAAGGACTTCCTCAAGCAGAAGCTCGGCTATCTCAACGAGCTGGGCCAGGTGGATCGAATGAATTACCTAGTGGAACGCGCTCGTGTCCCGTTGCGCCGAGTTCTAGCTAAGCGGCCAACCTTCGCCGTGGATTTCATTGCGTCACGCAACGCAAAAACACATCCAGACAAAGAGAAGACCGTAATGGATGGATTGCACATGTACGACCTGACTGCCACCGCAACCTATCTGTTTACTGCGTGCGTCATGCTCGACCTCGGTTTCGATGAGAACCTCTGTGCCCAATTGTTCGAGAGGCAACCCGCTTACATTCACCTCGCGGACAACCCTCCGCCCGCGGCCAGTTGACACCGTCTGAAGCTACTTGCCGACAGTCTGGACCTTGTGCCGACGCTCTTGATTCCTCGCGGTTCAGGTACCACAGCCTGCTAATCCCAAACCGGACCTGATGGCCTACGGAACTTGATTCGAATTCATCTCACAAACGGGAATTGGGCGCGAGTCTTTTAACTCGAGGCATGGTGGTGAAGCCGGCCCGCTCTCAGCTGCCAGTCAAAGTTCACTCCCCAGGACACGACGCTGCATCCAACCATGGCGTCCTGGCGCTGGCCGGCAGGAACGGACCACCTCTGCATTACGAGCTCTGACCGTTTTGCCGGCAGATCCGCACCTCGGTATGGCATCAATGCGAAGGGCTGAACGTCGCCCATAATGCGCAATGCTGACGTGCCCAACGGAACGGGCAGACTCGACACGCCGTCCCAATCCATCAACCGCACGATCGCGATCCGCTGATTGTTGCTCTCGTCAACGCCGACAACAACCAGCAGGAATGTATCGCCGGCCTCTGCGGTGTACCGGACGAGGTCACCCGCGTGAAGCTGCGTGAGAAACAGCACCCGGGACTTCCGAATGCCTTTGGCTGCTGGTGGTGCTGACACCAGTCGCTCGCGCAACTGCTCGAGGATCCGCTTGCGTTTGCGGTGGAACGCTTGGCTGTACTCCCAGCGGTTGAGGTCCCGACCAGAATCGATGATGGTCAGGGCCGTATCGCGAACGGCTTGCACCGGTCGACCGAGGCGCCACTGCGTGTCGGCGAGCGCGAGATAGAACGCGCAGTAGGTGTCTTCATCGTCAAGGACATCGGCCCACATGTCGAGAAGCGCCTTGGTCGCGTCCTCCGACGTACGCCCTTCCCCAATCAGTTCGCGAAATTCAGAGCGGACGTCATGACCTGTGTCGTCTTGATACAGCCCTGGCCCTTCAATACTCATCGCCCACTCCATTGGTCCGGTCCGCGTGAGCGTTCGCCGCGCTCAGGGGCGCGCGTACCATCGCAGACGATTGTGAGCGATGCCTGATCACTGTCTCTTTTGTGGGCGCCCTGGCGTCACCCGCGAACACGTTATCGCCCAATCCCTCAGCCGACGCCTGTGGGAGGTTTCGCCTTTTACTCCCGAGCACGGAGCACCCATCGAGCCCAAGCCAGGAGCGACGCGAGTCCACACCAACCGGCTCATCGACATGGTTGTCAACGCCGCCTGCAGGGACTGCAACTCGAACTTCTTTAACGTTCTCCAGAGTCCGTGTGACCGGTTCCTGCGCTCCGCTCTGGCCGGAGAACCATCACCTGTGGATTCTGATCTCAAAAAGGTTCTCGCCAGCTGGCTGTACAAGACAGCGTTGCTCGTCACTCTAGCTATGAACGCCCGAGCCGAATGGCCTGGGGATGTCATCGACGAATGCAGGGCTTTCTACGTCCGACGCCGGCCTCCGATTGGTGCCCGCGTGTGGATTGGCCGGTATGACCTTCGCAACAACTTCCCCGAACTCGTCGCGCGAGCGGACGTGAGCGAACTCAAGTACCGCCGCCGAGGCCGTGACTTTGTCGGCTACCAGATCCTGCTCAGCATCGGGTACCTCCTCAGCATCGTCGCTGTTTGGAGTGGCGAACCACCCGACGACATCAACATGCCGAACCGCACGAACGATCAATTTCTTGAGATATGGCCGGTGCGAGTCGGTCAGGCGGCGTGGCCGCCGAAGCACACCTTCAGCTACGAGGAGCTGACTGGACTTTCCAACATGGCTCCCGCAGCCTCGTGAGGTGCGAATACAAGAACGTCCTCGAGATCCAGGTCGAGCGCTCGGCATAGTGCGCGAAGCGTCCCGAACGTCGGTCGTCGGCGGCCAGCGAACAGATCGCAAAGAGTGCCTTCGTCGACGTGGGCCTCATGTCCGAGGTCGCGACGTGTCCAACCTCTAAGCACCCGAGTCCGGTCAATCTTCATAACGTCGACTGACCAAGACAAGGACTGCCTTAACAAGACGGTCCCCGGACGCTCCGACCACGGCTGCGCAGCTCACGGTTCTCGGCGACAGACGCCCTGGAAGGCACGGTGTTACGCGTTCCGCGCCATCCATCCGGCCGGCTTTGTGGCTTTTGGCGGTCCTCTGTTAGGGGACCCGCACCGCCGGCATCGAACCACAGGCCCGCCGGCTTGCGCCGGTCGCCGTGCGGGGTCCCCCGCGCCGCCCCGGCCTTGTCGACGCGTCCGCAACATGCGGAGGCCTTCGCGCTTCGCGTCACGCGCAAGAATGCGCGCGCGCGCTGCGGGCTGCCCGTTGCCCGGCGCACGGCAAGCCGGCGCGTCGTCGCGCCCCAGCCCGTCGACGCCGCTGCCCGCGCGCCCTCCTCGATCCCAACGTGAATCCCGGCTGTCGACTTCATACCTGTCGATGAGACCATCGAGAGCAGGGACGTCTCAAGGACTTCTGGTGACGACTTGGGACGGCTGAGGACGTCCCAGACGGCCGTGCCGATTCACTTGCGGTGTCCATTGCGTTTGTCATCGGGACAAGCAAACCGGGAGGTGCGGGACGTTTCTACGGCGTCTTCGGACGTTTTACCGGCGTTTCGAAAACGTCCAAAACGTCCCGAATGCGGAAGGGACAGACGATCGGACCCCTGGTCGACCCGTTTGCAGGACTGCGGCCTATTCCTTCTGCTTAAGTCCGGAGCGCCGGCTCCTGCGCAGCCACCAGCCAACCAACGCGGGTACCAGGACCGCGACCTGCAGCCCAATGTTGGCGGGATTGCTGAAGTTGGTGTACAGAGCCCAAAGAATCAGGCTCGACAGGCCGAGAACCGAGAGCCCCTCTAAGACCAGACCAACGCCGTCGAGACAGTCCACGAGTCCGCGCAGTTTTACGGACCAGATGCCGAGCACGATCACCAGAACAGCCGCCAAACCTATTGCCGCCGGCAGTGGAACGGTCACGACGCTCAAATTACTACCGACCGACTGCTCCTCGGATAATCACCGGTCGATGACAATGAGATTCGACCACTCCGAGAGCGGGCCGAGGTCACGGTCACTGCTCAGGCGCACGTAGCGATGGAGAACCGTGTAGTCGGCGTGGCCCATCGCAGCTCGGAGACGCTCGAGATTCCATCCCGCCTGACAGGCGACGGTTGCGAAAGTGTGTCGGAACGCATGGGCGTGAATGTGGAAACGAACACGTTTCTCGAGTCGGTCCATCAGCTGGTCGATGCCCCACGGCGTGTACGACAGGCCCCGATCGTTGACCAGGATGGTCGACACCCTCGCATGGTCGCGGTGTCGCGCCTCGTAGCGTTTGATCGCCGCCGCCAGCTTGGGCGTGATCGGCACCCGCCGCGACTTCTTGCCCTTGGCGCCGGCGTCCCATCGCACCCGGAGCTCGACTCGGCCCCGGTCCAGAGAGTCGAGCATCAGGTCGGGCAGACCGTCCGGGCCGCGCACCGCCAGGCCGCAGAGCTCAGCCGCACGAACCCCACTCCCCACGAGCATGCGAACGATCAGCTCCTCCTGCGGCCGCTCCGGGTTGCAGCCGGCAAGGACCTCGCGCAGCTGGGCGATGTGGAGCACGGTCGCCTCCTTGAGCGGCACACGAGGCGCCTTGAGCCGGCGCATCCGCGGGTCAACGGCGTAGCCCTCGTCCTCGGCCCAGCGCAGAAACGTCATCAGCAGTCGGTGCAGGTCGTTCAGCGTCGCCGGCTCGGGTAGCCGCCCACGCGAGGTAAGCCGCTGAGACATGTCGCCCCGGTACTGCCGGACCATGTCCACCCCGAGCCGCTCGAAACGCAGCACCTCCGGGTGCTCCTCGTCGAGCCAACGCAGAAATGGGCGAATCGTCCACTCGTAGTGCTGCAGCGTCTTCGGCGAGACCAAGCTGCCCTGCTTGTCCAGCCGAAAATGCTGGTAGGCGGCTTCGATCGCCGAGGTTCGGTGTGGCGCTGACTCTGCTAGACGACCCTGGATGACGCGCACTGCGGTCCGCATGTTGGCCCTCCATTGGGCCAGGGACCACAAACAGACCTTTTATTGCGGCAAGTTCCGGTCCGTTTCCCGGTCCTTTCCGGTCAGGCGCCCATCGCCTTCCAAAAGCCTCGAAATGAATATCGAAATCGAGCATCAGAAGAGTCGTGGAGCCCACGCCCGGATTCGAACCGGGGACCTTTTCCTTACCAAGGAAATGCTCTACCGCCTGAGCTACGTGGGCGGGCCGAGCTCCGATTCTACTTGCTCCATACTGGCCACCAAAATCATGCCCCCGATAGACGAGGTCCTCGAACGCGCCCGGAGCCGCCTCGTTCGGTTGGAGCCAGAACAGGCCGCCGCAGAGCTGGCGGCGGGCGCTCTTCTGGTCGATACCCGGACCGAGTCTCAGCGCCGGATGCACGGCGACATTCCGGGCGCCGTCGCCATTGACCGAACCGTTTTCGAGTGGCGGCTGGACCCCACCTCACGCTGGCGAATCGAGCGCGCGACGGACCATGACGTTCGCGTGATCGTGATCTGCTCGCAGGGCTTCTCGTCGAGCCTGGCCGCGGCGTCGCTGCAGGACCTCGGGCTCGTCAACGCGACCGACGTGATCGGAGGCTTCGAAGCGTGGAAGGCGGCCGGCCTTCCCGTCACCCCGTCAGAGGCCTGACGACACCTTCCCCACCTCGGTGAGGATCTCCGCCTTGCCGCGGACCTTGATCGCCGCCGTCAGCTCGGTGAACTGCGCGATGAGGACCTCGCCCGCGTCCAGGCGCTCGGAATGGTGCGAGCGCGTGTCCTTGCCGCGCGTGAGGCCCATGATCACGACGCCATCCTCGAGCGCCTTGACCACGACGTAGTGGCCGTTAGGTTCTTCGTGCTCCACCGTTTCCCCGTCCATTCCCGTTGGCCTGCACCTTGGGTCGAATCGTCTCGAGCTTGACCGCGGACTGGCCGATCAGGTCGTCGATGTCCGCCACCAGTGCCGGACCGGCGAGCACATGATAGCGATCGGCATTCACGACGACCTCGCGGTTGCCGACGAGCACGTGAAGGATCACCTCGTCCTCGCCCGGGTGCTTCGCCAGCACCGATTCGAGGCGTTCGGCCAGCCCCGCGTCGCTGTTCGACACCCGAACGTGGACGAGCTGCTTGCGCGCCACCGGGATGCAGTCCGGGTCGTCCCAGAGCCACGCCAGGTCGGCGACGAGCGAGGCCGATTCGACCTCCGACTCCATCTCCGGATCGACCGGCGCGCCGCCCGAGCCGGTGGCGCGGGTGCTCCCCGCGCGGGCGTCCACCTTGCCCTGCACCACGACGACCTTGTCCGGCTCGAAGAGCAGGCGTACCTGCTCGAACACGCGCGGGAAGAGAACGACGTCGACGGAACCGGTGAGGTCTTCGAGCGTCGCGTAAGCCATGATCTGGCCCTTTCGCGTGACGACGCGGCGCACCTCGCGCACGAGACCCGCGACGCGGACCTCGGTGTCCTGCAGCGCGCTCGTCACCTCCACCGCCTGGGTGTCCGACAGCTTGGCGAGCTCATTTGAGATTCGGCGCAGCGGGTGGTCGCTCAGGTACAGGCCCAGAAGCTCCTTCTCGAGCCTGAGCTTCTCGTCGCCGGGCATCGGCGCCACGTCGATGGCGAGCCCGAAATCGTCCGACTCGACCTCGGGCGAACCGACCATGTCGAGAAGCGATGTCTGGCCCGACTCCCGGTCGCGACGCGCCCGCTCCGCCCGGCTCACGGCATGGTCGAGGATCGCCAGCAACCGCGCCCGCTCGCCGAGCGAGTCGCAGGCGCCCGACTGGACGAGCGACTCGAGGACCCTGCGGTTCACGTCCTGGATCGCCGACGTTCGTTCGCACAGATCCTCGAGTGACTTGAATGGGCCGTCGGCATCGCGCATCGCGACGATGCTCTCGACCGCGTGCTTGCCGACGTTCTTGATGGCCGCGAGGCCGAAAAGGATCCTGCCTCCGGGCGCGCTGCCGTTCTCATGGCCGTTCGCCATCGAGAAATCCGTGCGCGACTGGTTGACGTGCGGAGGAAGTACCTCGATGCCGCGCAGCCGGCAGTCGACGATCGCGGTCGCGACGCGGTCGGCGTTGCCCTGCATGTGGACGAGCAGCGCCGTCATGTACTCGAGGGGATAGTTGGCCTTCAGATAGGCGGTCTGGTACGCGATCAGCCCGTAGGCGGCGGAATGAGCCCGGTTGAAGCCGTACTCGGCGAACTTCGCGATTCCGTCGAACAGCGCCTCCGCGGTCGCCGCCGCGATGCCGCGCTCCACGGTGCCGTCGACGAACTTCGTGCGCAGCTTGGCCATCTTGGCCTTGTCCTTCTTGCCCATCGCGGCGCGGAGGATGTCGGCCTCGCTCATGGAGAAGCCCGCCAGCTCGCGGGCGGCCATCATGACCTGCTCCTGGTAGATCATCACGCCGTACGTCTCGCGCAGGATCGGCTCGAGGCGGTCGTGCATGTACTCGATTGGCTCGCGTCCCTGCTTGCGCGCGATGAAAGCCGGGATGTTGACCATCGGCCCGGGCCGGAACAGCGCGACGGCGGCCGACACGTCCTCGAAGCTCTGCGGCCGCATGTCCATGAGCATCCGGCGCATGCCCGCACCTTCGAACTGGAACACGCCGTGCGTGTCCGCATTCGCGATGAGCTCATACGTCTTGGCGTCGTCGAGAGGGATCTTCTCGATGTCGACCTCGAGTCCGCGATGCTCCTGGAGCAGGCGAAGGCAGGTCGAGATGATGTCGAGGTTCTGCAGGCCCAGGAAGTCGATCTTCAGCAGCCCGATGTCGCCGACCGCCTTCATGTCGTACTGCGTGACGACCGACTCGCGGCCCGGACCGAACTGCAGCGGCGTGTAGCGCACGAGGGGTTCGTGGGCGATCACGACGCCGGCGGCGTGGGTGCTGACGTTGCGCGACACGCCCTCGAGCGTTCGGGCGACGTCGACCAGGCGCCTGGTCTCGTCGCTCGACTCGTAGGCCTCGCGGAACTCCGAGGACTCCTTGATCGTGTCGTCGAGAGTCTTCGAGCGGCCCTGCCACACCGGCACCAGCTTGGCCAGCCGGTCGGTGTCGCGAAGCGGAACCTCGAGCACGCGGCCGACGTCGCGGATCGCCGCCTTCGACGCCATCGTCGTGAACGTGATGATCTGCGCCACCCTGTCGGCGCCGTACTTCTCCGAAACGTAGCGGATCACCTTCTCGCGACCTTCCACCGAGAAGTCGCAGTCGATGTCAGGCATCGAAACACGGTCGATGTTGAGAAAGCGTTCGAAGATGAGGCCGTGGTGCAGCGGGTCCAGGTTCGTGATGCCGAGGCAGTACGAGACAAGACTTCCGGCGGCGCTCCCGCGGCCTGGCCCGACGACGATGCCCTGTTTGCGTGCGAAGTTGTAGAAGTCCCAGACGATCAGGAAGTACGACGCGTACCCCGTCTGGCTGATGACGTACAGCTCCTGGTCCGCACGCTCCTTTGCCGCCGCGCTCGGCTCTCCGTAGCGCCAGCCCATTCCCTCGAGGACGAGCTTGCGGAGGTACTCGTCGGGCTTGAGGCCATCTGGAACGTCGAAAGGCGGCAGCAGCGAGACGCCGAGGTTGAGTTTGAGGTCGACCTGGTCCGCGACCTCGACGGTGCTCGCCAGCGCCTCCGGCATGTCGGCGAACGCCTCCAGCATCTCCGCCGGCGTCTTGAGGTAGTTCTCCTGCGTCGAGAACCGCCACCGGTTCGGGTCGTTGAAGCGGGCTCCGGTCTGGAGGCACAGAAGGACGTCGTGGGCCTCCGAGTCGTGGCGGTGCACGTAGTGCAGGTCGTTTGTGGCGCAGACGCGAAGTCCGAACTCCTTGCCGTACTTCGCGAGCATCGTGTTCACTTCGGCCTGCTTGTCGATGCCATGTCTCTGCACCTCGAGCAGGAAACGGTCCTTGCCGAAGATGTCGCGATACGTCGCCACCGACTCGCGGGCGCCCTCGAGGTCACCGTCCACGATCCGGCTCGCCGCCTCGCCCTGCAGGCAGCCTGAGAGCGCGATGAGGCCTCGCGAGTGCTCGGCCATGATCTCCTTGTCGATACGGGGCTTGTAGTACATCCCCTCCATCTGGCCGACGGTGCAGAGCTTCATGAGGTTCACGTAGCCCTCGTGGTCCGCGGCGAGCAGCGTGAGGTGGTTCGGGTCCCGGTCGACGCGGCCCTCGCGCAGGAGGCGGGATCGGGGCGCGACGTAGACCTCGCACCCGATGATCGGCTTGATGCCGGCGTCGCGGCAGGCCTTGTAGAAATGGATGGCGCCGTACATGACGCCGTGGTCGGTGAGCGCAAGGGCGGGCATCTCGAGCTCCGCGGCACGCTTGACCATGGCCGGTATCCGGCTCGCGCCGTCGAGCAGCGAGTACTCGGTGTGGTTGTGGAGATGGACGAAGGTATTCGGGGCGTGCGGCATCGTTTTGATTGGGTGTGGCGGACCCCGAGATAGTCTATCCACTGCAATGGCACGAATCGCCCTTCCCTCCCTCGCTCATCTCCCGTCCGAAGCCGCCCACTCCGGTATCCGGGAAATCTCGAACCAGGCCCTGCTGACCCCGGGCGCGATCCGGCTCGACGTCGGCCAGCCTGACTTCCCCACGCCCGAGCACGTCAAGGAAGCCGGCAAGCGCGCGATCGACGAGAACAAGACGTTCTACACCCACACGCAGGGGATCCTGTCCCTGCGCGAGAAGCTGGTCGCGAAGCTCGCGCGGGTAAACGGCATCACGACCTCCACCGATCGCATCGCGTGCGCAGCCGGTGGCGTGGGAGCGATCGCCGCAATCCTGGCCGCCGTAGTCGAGCCTGGCGATGAGGTGCTTCTGCCGGATCCGGGCTGGCCGAACTACCGGATGATGCTTTCCTGGACGAGCGCGCGGGGAGTGTTCTACCCCTGCCCGCCGGCCATGGGATTCGAGCCGGACCTCGACGCGCTCGCCAGCCTGATCACTCCTCGCTCGAAGGTCATGATCGTCAACAGCCCCAACAACCCTACGGGCGCCGTCTATCGCAGGCAGACGATCGAGGCGATGGTCGACCTCGCCCAGCGGCACAACCTCTGGCTCATCAGCGACGAGTGCTACGACCAGATCCTTCTCGACGGTTCGACCACGAGCGCCGCCACGCTCGCGCCCGACGATCCGCGCATCGCGACGGTTTTCACATTCTCCAAGACCTATTCGATGACGGGATGGCGCCTCGGCTACGTGACCGGCTCGGCTGAGCTGATCGACACGGCGACCAAGGTTCTGGAATCGAACTCGTCGTGCGTCTCGACGATCAGCCAGGTCGCCGGCGAGGCGGCGCTCGAGGGGCCCCAGGACTGCGTGGCCGAGATGGTCGGCGCATACCGGCGAAGGCGCGACCTCGTCGTCGGCATCCTCAAGGAGGCAGAGCTGTTCATAGCCGAGCCGGCCGGTGCCTTTTACTGCATGGCGGACGTGTCGCCATCAGGCCTGGCCTCGAGGGATTTCGCTTTCGCGCTGCTCCGCGACGCCGGCGTCTCGGTCGCGCCAGGGACTGCTTTCGGCCAGGTTGCGGCGGGTGCCGTTCGGATCAGCCTGGCGAGCTCGGACGCGGATCTCGAAGAGGGTGTCGGGCGGCTGACGAAATACGTCCATAGGGGTCGCTGAGCCGGGATCTTTCGTTTAAGCTCCCCCGGTTGACCCCGGGCGTAACCGTTCCACCCCACGTCCCGTTGAGCCCGATGTGCTGATCCTCAGGCCGATTCTCACCATGGTTGCGAGATCGCTCGGCCCGGGGCGCCTCCGGCTCGTGGTCGTCAAGCTCGCCCGGAGACTGGACTAGCTCCAGCCGTCTCTCCTCCCCACGTAGTGCGGAGGTGTCGTGCGCAGCCCGACGGAGGGGCCGATCCGCCTCCCCATCCCCCGGCCTGTGCGATCCGACTCCAGCGCCGGCCGTCAGCTCCTCTCGAGCAGCGCCACCGATTCGATGTGGTAGGTCTGCGGGAACATGTCCACGATCGCGGCTCGCCTCACGCGATAGCCGCCGCGGACGAGGCCGACCAGGTCCCTCGCGTGCGTCGACGGCTCACACGAGATGTAGACGAGCCGCTCGACGCCGAGCCGGATCAGCTCCGCCACGGCTTCGGGCTCACAACCCGCGCGCGGCGGATCGAGGATCACCGCCGAGTGGCTTCCCAGCCGAACGCCGCGCAGGGCTTCCTCCACCTTGCCAGGCACGAAGTCGACGGCCGCCGAGTTGATCCTGGCGTTCAGCCGGCCAAGCTGGACCGCATGCGGGTTCTCCTCGATAGCGCTCACCCGCGAGGTCCTGGCGGCCACCGCGACCGAGATGGTTCCGATGCCGGCGTAGAGGTCCAGGACCCTGTCCTCCGGCCTTGGTTCGAGCATCTCCATCGCCACGCGGTACAGCTCGAGCATCTGGCGGTAGTTCGTCTGCACGAACGTGTCGCTGCGAACCCGAAACGTCAGGTCCCAGAACTCGAGCGACATCGAGTCGTCCAGCAGCACCTGGTCCGGCAGCAGCTCGGCCGTCCGGCGAGCGAAATCCTCTTTCGGCCACGCCGGCTCGCCGCCGCGGAACCGCAGCCGCCATAGAATGCCTGGCCCGGTCGGCTCGACGGTCACCAGCAGGTTCTGCAGGCCTTTCAGCCCCAGCTCGTTCGCGGCCTGGGCGAAGGCCGGCAGGGCTCGCTCGATGCGCCGGTCGTGGATCGGGCAGGCATCGATCGGCAGCACGGAGTGGGAGCGCAGGCGGTGGAAGCCCCATCTCCACCCCTCCGGGCCGCCCACCGCCTCGAACTCGCCGCGGATCCGGTAGCGCCATGGCTCGTCCATACCGACCACCACCGTGTCGGGCGGCAGGCGCAGGCCGGCGCGCGACCAGGCCTGGGCGACAACCTCGCGCTTCAGCTCCAGCTGATGGGAATACGCGGCGTGCTGCAGCTGGCAGCCCCCGCACTGGCCGAAGTACGGGCACGGCGCCTCGACGCGGTGCGGCGACGCCTCGATGACGCGTGTCGCCGCGGCCACGGCCACACCGCCCTGCCTCCCTCGTGGCTCGGCTTCGACCTCCTCGCCGGGCAGCGCGTAGTTGACGAGCCACACCTTGCCGGCCTCGTGCGCGACCGCGGCACCGCCGTGGGCGAGCGCGGTCGGGCGGAGGATCAGCGGCGCCAAAGCGCCATCGGGTCGGGGGACGGCTTGAAACCGGCAGCCTCGACGATCTGGGTCGCCAGCTCGAACCCGGCGGCGATCCTGTCCGGGTCATGCGCGTCGCTGCCGAAGCTCACCGCCTCACCGCCCATGTCGTGCCACCAGCGAATCACCTTCGCGCCCGGGCAGAAGCGCGACTCGCCTGCATCGTTACGCGTGGTGTTCGCCTCGAGCACCAGGCCTCGACGCACGGACTCGCGCAGGATCGCCCGGATCTCCTCCTCGTAGTCCTCTTCCCGATATGGAGGCAGCTCCGGGCGCCAGTACCGCTTGGGATAGTCGAGGTGGCCGAGGGCTTCGAACGGCTGGTCCGAAACCAGCATGGCCAGCACCTCGCGAAAGTACGTCCGGACGGCCGCGGCATGCTCCTCCAGCGCGCGCTCGGGAAACTGGCTGGCGTCCACCAGGTCGCCGCCGATGTGGACGCAGTGGACGGAGCCGATCACCCGGTCGAGCGGGCCGGCCGCGAGGATGGCCGCCGTCTCGTTCGGGAACCAGTGCGGCTCGCCAAGCTCGACGCCGCTGAGGATCCGCAGCTCTTTGAACCTGGAGCGGCACCGCTCGACCGACTCCAGGTAGCCGTGGATGTCGACGCAGTACTGCTCCGGGTGCACCTTGACGAAGTCCGCGTGGTCGGTGAAGGCGATCGCCGGGAGGCCGATCTCGAGCGCGCGGCGGCAGCTGCGCTCCATGTCGCCGCGCGCGGCGTCGTACGACCACTCGGTGTGCACGTGGAGATCGGGCGGCAGGGGCACGACGCTCAAGGCTAACCGAGGCCTAAAATGGCCCGCTTATGGGGTACGTGGGGCCGATCCTCGCCTATCTGGTCGGGAGCGTCTTCCTGGGCATCGGGATCTACCTCGTGCTGACCGGCAGCTTCCCGGGCTGGTGGAGGGAGCGCCTTCTGTGGCCGGTGGCCCACCCCACCGCCAGGGTCGCGCAGCTCATGGGACTCGCCGCGATCCTCATCGGCGCGTCGGTGCTGGCCGTCGGGTTCAGCCTGGTCGTGCCCGACGTGGCGGGCGGCATCCTCGTCCTCGTGGCGATCGCGGCCTACGTGCTGGGGTTGGTCCTCTACCTGCTCAGCACCTGGATGTCGCGCCGGCCCTCGGTCTGACGGGCTAGCCGAGAAGCTTCAGCAGCAGCTCGCTGGCCACCTTGCGGTTGGCCTGGGGGGCCCGCCTGGACAGGTCGGCCATCAAAGCCCCGATCGCCTGCTTCTTCCCCGCCCGATAATCGGCAACCGCCTTGGGGTTGGCGTCCATGACCGCCTGGGCCACGACGGTCAGCTCCCCCTCGTCGCTGACCTGCGCGAAGCCGTGCTCGGCGACGATCTCGGCCGGTGACCGGCCCGTCTCCACCGACTCGACCAGGACCTCGCGGCCCTGGTCGCGGGTGATCGCGCCGGCGGCGACCTGCCGGACGAGCTCGGCCAGGTTCGTCGCCGAAGGCATCTTGCCGCTTGGGGCGACCTCGCCCACGATCCAGTTGGCCGTCGGGCGTGCGGGCGCGCCGGCCGCCACGGCGCCCTCGAACAGGTCCGCCAGCTCCCTGTCGGACCCGATCAGGGCCACGTCGGCGGCGGCCAGGCCGTGGACGTCGGCGAGCCTTCGCCGCCTCGCCGCCGGCATCTCCGGCAGGCGGCTCCGCAGCTCCTCGATCCACGCCCGGTCGAGCTGCAGCGGCGGAAGATCGGGCTCGGGGAAGTAGCGGTAGTCCTCCGCGAACTCTTTGCTGCGCTGCGAAAACGTACGCTGCTCCGCCTCGGACCAGCCGCGCGTCTCCTGGACGACGGCGCCACCCGACTCGAGCACCTGGATCTGCCGGTCGACCTCATAGAGGATCGCGCGATGCAGGGCGCGGAACGAGTTGATGTTCTTCAGCTCGGTCTTCACCCCGAGCTCGGCCGACCCGGCGGGACGGATCGAGATGTTCGGCTCCGCGCGGAGCTGGCCCTTCTCCATGTCGGCCTCCGACGCGCCGATGGTCCGAAGCAGGGTCCGCAGCTCGACCGCGTAGTCGCGCGCCTCGTCGGCGGACCGGAGGTCCGGCTCGCTCACGATCTCCATGAGCGGCACTCCGGCGCGGTTCAGGTCGACGTACGACTCCCACGCGCGGTGCAGCTTGTCGCCGGCGTGGATGAGCTTTCCGGTGTCCTCTTCGAGGTGGACGCGGCGGATGCGGACCTTGCGACCGGCCACCTCGAGCGATCCGTTGACGCTCATAGGCAGGTCGTACTGGCTGATCTGGTAGCCCTTCGGAAGGTCCGGGTACATGTAGTTCTTGCGGTCGAACTTGGTGTGGGCGGGAATCTCACACTCCAGGGCCAGCGCCGTCTTGATGCACGCCTCCACGGCGGCCTTGTTGATCACCGGCAGGACTCCGGGCATGCCGAGGCATATCTCACAGACGTGGGAGTTCGGAGGAGCGCCGAGCTCGCTCACGGCGCAGCCGCAGAACATCTTCGAGCGGGTCCGTGGCTGGACATGGACCTCCATCCCGATCACGACCTCCCAGCTAGCCAACGTGCGCCACCTCCGCGCGCTTACCACTCGCCTCTTCGTAAGCGCGCGCGACGCGGAGCACAACCGTCTCGCCCCACTGCGGGCCGAGAACCTGCAGGCCGACGGGCAACCCCTCAGAACGTCCGCAGGGGACGCTGATCCCGGGCAGCCCCGCCAGGTTGCCGCCGAGCGTCAGCACGTCGCACAGGTACATGGACAGCGGGTCCTGCGTCCTCGAGCCGAGCGGAAACGCGACCGTCGGTGAGGTGGCGCTGATGATCGCGTCGCATTTCGTGAATGCGTCGTCGAAGTCGCGCTTGATCAGCGTGCGCACCTTCTGCGCCTTCAGGTAGTAGGCGTCGTAGTAGCCGCTCGACAGTGCGTACGTGCCGAGCATCACGCGGCGCCGCACCTCCGATCCGAAGCCGCGCCGCCGCGTCTTCATGTAAGCGTCGGTGATGTTGGGTGCGTCGGGCTCGGCCATCCCGTAGCGCACGCCGTCGAATCGCGCGAGGTTGGACGAGCATTCGGCCGGCGCGATGATGTAGTACGCGGCGAGCCCGTAATCGGTGTGTGGCAGCGTGACGTCGACGATCTCCGCACCGGCGTCGCGCAGCACCTTGATCGCCGAATCGACGGCGGCCTTGACGCCGGGCTCGATGCCCTTCACGTCGTAGTACTCGCGCGGCACTCCGAGGCGCATGCCCTTCACGCCGCCGGCGTAGTTGTTCAGCACGTCCAGCGCCGGCCGGTCCGACGACGTCGCGTCGAGCGGGTCGTGCCCGCTCATCAGCGACAGCGTGATCGCCGCGTCGTCGACAGAGCGCGCGAAAGGCCCGATCTGGTCGAGGCTGGAAGCGAAGGCGATCAGGCCGTAGCGGCTCACTCGGCCGTACGTCGGCTTCATGCCGACGACACCGCACAGCGCGGCGGGCTGGCGGATGGAGCCGCCCGTGTCGGTGCCGAGCGAGATCATCGCCTCTCCGGCGGCGACCGCGGCGGCGCTCCCGCCGGAGCTTCCGCCCGGAACGCGCTCCAGGTCCCACGGGTTGCGCGTGGGGAAATAGCTCGAGTTCTCGGTCGAGCTGCCCATCGCGAACTCGTCGCAGTTCGTGACGCCGAGGATCACCGCGCCGGCGCCGATCAGGCGCGATACCGCGGTGCCCGTGTAGGGCGGCCTGAACCCTCGCAGGATCTGCGACCCGGCCGTCGTCTCGACACCCTTGACGCACAGCACGTCCTTCACCGCGATAGGGATGCCGGTCAGCGGGCCCGCCTCGCCGCGCTTGATCCGTCGGTCGGCATCCGCCGCCTGCTCTTTCCACAGCTCGGGCGTCAGCCGAAGGAATGCCCGGACCGAAGGGTCCAGCCGGGCGATCCGGTCCGCGTGCGCGCTCGCCAGCTCGACCGCCGACGTCGAGCCCTCGCGCAGAAGCTTGGCGGCCTGGACCGCCGTCAGGGACGTGAGCTCGTTCAAGCCTCTTCCTGGATGGAAGGAACCCGGAACGAGCCGTCGACCGCCGCGGGCGCGTTGGCCAGCGCCTCCGCCTGCGTCAGGCAGGGCCGGGGCTCGTCCTCCCGCAGCCTGTTGGCGACCTCCACGACCTGCGCCGTCGGCGGGATCGACTCCGTGTCGAGCTGCTGCAGGCGGTCGATGTGGCCCAGGATGCCGCTCAGCTGCTCGGCGTAGAACTCCTCGTCGCCGGGCTCGAGGCCCAGGCGCGCGAGCATGGCGACATGGCGGACTTCTTCTTTCGAGAGGGGCACGCGGTCTAGCTTAGTTTCCGGCTCGAGACGAGGCCCACCAGCACCGGCACGCCGACGATGGCGGCGACGACTGTGATCGTCATTCCCACCGACGCCACCCAGGCCATCGGCCGTCCCCAATCCTCGCGTCGCTGGAGGCCGACCGCGGCGGCGAAGCCCGCGAGCGAGGAGAAGATGGACACGAGCGTCGACGCCCACAGCACGGCCCCGGTCCGGCCCGTCGCCGAGGGCTCGGACGTGAAGCCGTAGACGAATGCCGCCCAGCCCAGGAGGATGCCCGCCCCGATGAGCAGGGTCCACCAGGTCCAGCGTGGCGTCGAGCCTCCTGCTGGGGCTTTTTCCGTCGTGGCGACTTCCACCGGGCCGAGTCTAAAGAACGGCGCGGCCGGAACGATATGCGGTCGGCCCTGGCTTTACGGGCCGGGCGGCACCTGGCCGGCCTGGACGGCCCTGCGCCGCCAGATCGAGTTCAGGGTGAGCAGGGCTACCGGGATGCCGAGGCAGGTGAGCGACCAGGCGACGCAGGCCGCCGTGGCCAGGATGCGGCCCCACTCCCGCCCCAGCACCATGCCGGCGAGCGCCACGCTCTGGAGGATGCAAACGAGCCCGGCGACCACGCCCAGGATCGCCGCGGTGTTCTTCACCGCGGCGGGGTCCATCCCGGCCGGTGCCGGGGCCGGGCTGATCGCCAGGCCGGCATAGAGCACGGCCACGCCTGCGGTGAGTACGATCCCGACGCCGAACAGGATCACGACCCAGGTCTCCACCTGGCGCCTTGGCGGCTGCGCCATCCCGCATCGCGCGCAGAACCGCGCGTAGGACGGCAGCTGCATGCCGCAGGCCGGGCAGATCAAGCCGGCAGCATGTCGAGGAACTGCTGCTCGTCGAGAATCGCCAGCTTGAGCTTCTGCGCCTTCTCGAGCTTGGAGCCCGCGCCCGGTCCCGCCACCACGAAGTCGGTCTTCGCGCTGACGCTGCCGACGGCCTTGCCGCCGAGCTTGCGGACCAGCGCCTCCGCGTCCGGCCGGCTCATCCTCTCCATCGTCCCGGTGAAGACGAACGTCTTGCCCGTGAACGGGCCTTCCGCCACGGGCTCGGCCTCCTGCGGCTCGACACCGGCTTTCAGCAGCCGGTCGACGAGCTCGCCGCCCGGGCCGGCGAAGTACATGTGGATTTCACGGGCCATGTTCGGTCCGATGCCTTCGACCTTCCGGATGTCGTCCTCGCTCGCCGCCCGCAGCCTCGCGATGCTGCCGAAGTCCTGGGCCAGCACCTCTGCGGTCGCCTCACCAACCTGCGGTATCCCGAGCCCGTAGAGAAAGCGGCCCAGGGGCGGTCTTCTGCTCGCGGCGATCCGCTCGACCAGGTTCTGGGCCGACTTCTCCGCGAATCCGTCGAGCTCCTCGACCTGTTCCGCATTGAGCCGGTAGAGGTCGCTCGGGTCCTCCACGGTGCCGCGGTCGATGACCTGCGTCAGGGTCGCGTAGCCGAGCCCTTCGATGTTCATGGCCCCGCGGCTGGCGAAATGGCGCAGCCGCTCCAGGCGCTGCGCGCCGCAGAAAGGGTTGATGCAGCGGTGCGCGATGTACGGCTCGTCGCGGACGACCTCGCCTCCGCATACCGGGCACCGCTTGGGCATCTTCCAGCCCGGCTTCGGCTCCTTGACGCTGACGATCTCCGGTATCACGTCACCGGCGCGATGAATCGCAACGCGCGCGCCCACATAGACGCCCTTCTCGTTGACCTGCGCCTCGTTGTGCATGGTCACGTTGCGGATCGTCACGCCCCCGACCACGACTGGCTTGACGTGAGCGACCGGAGTGAGCACGCCGGTGCGGCCGACGTAACAGGCGATCTCCTCGACCTCCGTCTCCGCCTGCTCCGGCGCGTACTTGAAGGCGATCGCCCACCGGGGCGAGCGCGCGACGAAGCCGAGCTCGAGCTGCTTGTCGAACCCGTCGACCTTCACGACCATGCCGTCGATCTCGTACTCGAGCTCGTGCCGCCGCCGCTGCCACTCGGCGTGGTAGTCGATGACCTCGTCGATGCCGTTGAGCCGGCGCCGGTTCTTGTTGACGCGGAAGCCCATGTTCTCCAGCGTCGACAGGACATCCCACTGGGACTTGCACGGGCCGGCCGGGTCGAGCGTGTACATGAAGGTCTGCAGGTCGCGGCTCGCGGTGACGTTCGGGTCGATCTGGCGGACGCTGCCGGCGGCCGTGTTCCGCGGGTTGACGAAGCGAGGCTTGCCGGCCGCCTCCATCTCGCGATTGAGCTTCTCGAAGCCGGCGATAGGAAAGTAGACCTCGCCGCGCACCTCGAACAGGTCGGGCAGGCCCGCGGCGGGGGTCACGGCGAGCGGGACGCTCCGAATCGTGCGAACGTTGGCCGTCACATCCTCACCGGTGGTGCCGTCGCCGCGCGTGGCGGCTCGCTGCATGCGTCCTTTGGAGTACGTGATGCTGATCGCCAGACCGTCGATCTTCAATTCCGCGCAGTAGACGACGTCCTCGCCCACGGCCGCGCGCACCCGCTTGTCGAATGCGCGGATCTCTGCCTCGTCGAACGCGTTCTGCAGGCTCAGCATCGGGGAGCGGTGCTTGACCTTGGCGAACTGCTCTGACGCCTCTCCGCCGACACGCTGAGTCGGCGAGTCCGGCGCCAGCAGGTCGGGGCGCTCGTCCTCGATCCGCCTCAGCTCCAGGAAGAGCGCGTCGTACTCGGCGTCGGAGACCTCTGGCTGGTCGAGCACGTAGTAGGCGTGCTCGTGGCGGCGGATCAGATCGCGCAGCTCCTCGACGCGCACCGCCGCGTCGACGGCCTTTCGTCCCGGCGCCTTGGCCGAGGCCCTTGCCGGCTGCTTGCGCTTGGTCATTTGGTGAGGGGCGCGAGCATGCCGCTCAGGATCTTGAGCCCGGCCGTGTCGAACTTGACGACAAGTTCCTCGTCGGTCCGCGTCAGCGTGCTCTTGACCACGGTGCCCGAGCCGAACGCGGGGTGGCTCACGCGGTCGCCGATCGCGAACCGCTGAACCGGCGGCGCGGCGGGGGCCGCCGCGACCTGGCGCTCGATGAAGCGCTCCTTGTACCCCTGGCGCGGCGGTGCGATCGGAGCGCTTCCGCGTGCGGCGGCCAGCATCGACTGCGGTATGTCGGTGAGGAAGCGGCTCGGGAACGCGGGCTGCGAGCGGCCGTACAGGTGGCGGCGGAAGGCGCAGCTGAGATAGAGCCGGTCCTTGGCCCGCGTCATTCCCACGTAACACAGGCGCCGCTCCTCCGCCATCTCCGTGGTCGCGCCCGTCGCCGACGGGTTCTCCTCCTTCTCGTCGAGGGCGCGCTGGTGAGGCAAAAGACCTTCCTCCATCCCGACCATGAACACCACCGGGAACTCGAGCCCCTTGACCATGTGGAGCGTGATCAAGGTCACGCCCTCGCCGTTCTCGTCGTAGGCGTCGACGTCCGAGACCAGCGCCACCTCGGCGAGAAAATCCTCCAGGCCCTGCGCGGGGTCGCGGTCGTCGAAGCTCTCGGCGAGCCCGCGCAGCTCGTTGAGGTTCTCGATTCGAGCCTCGCCCTGCGGCGTCCCGTCGAGGTAATGCTGGCGGAGGCCGATGACCTCGATGACGTGGTCGACGAGCTCGCTCGGGTGCAGCACGCCGATCGTCGCGCGCAGGGACTCGATCTGGGCGCGGAAGCTCAGCAGGGGGGCGACGGCTGTCTTCGGTACGCCAGGCACATGTGCCGGGTCGGCGAGGATGGCGAGGATGTCGGACTCGGCACCGCGCGCGTGGGCGTTGACCGCGTCGACGGTGACGTTGCCGATCTTTCGCGGCGGCACGGACACGATTCGGGAGAAGCTCAGTGCGTCCTGCGGGTTGAAGCAGAACCGGATGTAGGCGACGAGGTCTTTGACCTCGCGCCGCTCCCAGAATCGGATGCCACCGACGAGCCTGTACGGGATGCGGCGTCGCGCCAGGACGTCCTCGAATGCGCGCGACTGGGCGTTGGTCCGGTAGAGCACGGCGAAGTCCGAGAACCCGCGATTCTCCTTCTTGCGCAGGCGGTCGATCTCGTCGGCGACGAACTCAGCCTCCTCGATCTCGTTGTAGGCCTGCGTCGCGACCACCTTCTCGCCGCCGGCGCGCTGTGTCCACAGCCGTTTCTCGGCGCGCTCCGGGTTGCTGCGGATCACGCTGTGGGCCACGTCGAGGATCGACTGGCTGGACCGGTAGTTCTGCTCCAGGTGGACCACGTGGGCGTCGGGATAGTCCTTGCGGAAATCGAGGATGTTGCGAACGTCGGCTCCGCGGAATCTGTAGATGGACTGGTCGTCGTCACCTACCACAGCCACGTTGCGGTGCTCGGCGCCCAGCAGGTTGACCAGCACGTACTGCGCGCGGTTGGTGTCCTGGTACTCGTCGACCAGCACGTGTCGGAAGCGGTCGCGCCACTTCGCGAGCGCTTCCTCGCTGGTGCTCAACATTTCGACGAGCTTCATGATCAGGTCGTCGAAGTCGAGACCTCCGGAGCGGCGCAACAGCTCCTGGTACGACTCGTAGACACGGCGCACGATCTCGTCCTGGTAGCTGCGGTTCGGAATGTCGCCCGGGCGCTTGAGCTCGCTCTTGGCCTGCGAGATTGCGTTGCCGAGCGCGCCGATCGGGTAGCGCTTCGGGTCGAGCCGCAGCTCCTCCAGCACTCGCCTGAGCGCCGCGCGCGTGTCGTCGTCGTCGAAGATGACGAAGCTGGAGACCATGCCGATGCGCGCCGCCTCGCGGCGCAGGATCTTCACGGCCGTCGCGTGGAAAGTGCCCACCCACATGTTCTCGGCGCCGGGACCGACCAGCGTTTCCACGCGGCCGCGCATCTCGCGCGCGGCCTTGTTGGTGAAGGTCACGGCGAGCAGGCGATCCGGCCAGACCCGGCGCGTCGCGATCAGGTAGGCGATCCGCGCGGTCAGGACCCGCGTCTTGCCGCTGCCGGCCCCCGCAAAGATCAAAAGCGGGCCGTCGCCGTGCGTGACCGCCTCCTGCTGGGGCGGGTTGAGCCGCGCGAGCAGAGCGTCGACCTGGGCCTGGGGTGATTCAGCCGAAACCACGGAGAATCGAGTGTACCCGCGGCCCGCAAGGAGGCCCGAAAGGTTTGCGTTTCGGCACAGGGAAACCTCGAAGGCGAACGTTAGACTGCTCCGTGCCCTTGGCCAGCGAAGTCGATCTTGGCATGCGCGACCACGTGCTCTACGAGCTGGCGCGCGACCTCAGCTCCTCGCTGGATCTGGACACTGTCCTGCGCAAAGTCATGGACCGCGTGATCACGCTCATGAAGGCATCGCGTGGCTTCATCGTCCTGGTCGACCCCGCCACCAGGGCACTTTCAGTCCAGATGTCGAGCGGCGAGGCCGATCCCGAGAAGGCACGCGAGTTCCTCGGTTCTCGGACCGTCATCGAGCACGTGGTCGGGGCCGGCCAGGCCGTCCTCTCCACGGACGCCAGCCTTGACGACAGGTTCAAGGGCAAGCAGTCCGTCATCCTGCAGAATCTCCGCTCGATCCTCGCCGTGCCCCTCGTGACCAAGGACAAGGTGATCGGCGCCGTCTACGTCGACAACCCGTTCCAGGCGGCGATCTTCGAGGAAACCGACAAGGAGTTTCTCCAGGCGATCGCCGGCATGGCCGCCATCGCGATCGACAACGCCCGCCAGTACGAGCGTTCCGAGTTCCTGCGCGAGCTGTTCGAGCTGCACGTCAACAAGCAGGTCACCGACTACGTGCTCACCCATTCGGGCCGGAGCACCCCGTTCCTCCGCGGCGAGCGGCGCGAGGTCACGATCCTCAACTCGGACGTCGCCGGGTTCTCCGCCCTCTCTCGCCGGATGGACGCGCAGGAGCTCGTCGGCTTTCTCAACGAGTACTTCGAGCGCATGATCGACGTCGTCCTTGCCCACGGCGGCAACATCGACAAGTTCCAGGGCGACGGCATGCTGGTCGTTTTCGGCTCCCCCAACCCCATGCCGGACCACGCCGAGCAGGCGCTGGCCGCGGCCAGGGCGATGGTGTCCGAGATCGAGCGGTTCAACCGCGACCTCGCGGACAAAGGCCGGCCGCCGATCTCGGTCGGCATCGGGCTCGACTCGGGGGAGGTCGTTGCCGGTCACGTCGGGTCGCAGCGCCGCCTCGAATTCACCCTGATCGGGGTCCCGGTCAACAACGCGGCGCACCTGTCGAAGGTCAGGCCGGCAAAGGTCCTGATGTCGGAGGCGACGCGGGTGCGCCTGCCCAAGGACGTCCGGCTGGCTCCCTCCGCGCCGATGCTGCTGAAGGGCGCGTCCAGGCCCCAGCCGATCTTCGAGCTCACGGTCGCCTGATAGGCGCCCGGGGCGCTCCCGGGAATCGGGCTAGCGGATCAGCCCTGGCACTGCCAGCGGCCTGGCCCGTAGTGCGAGTAAAGCCAGGCGGCCGCCTGCGAGTTGGCCACGGGATCGAACGGCGACTGGCTCGCCCAGGGAGTGCCTGACCATGTGCTGGGCAGGAACTGGAACAGCCCGCTCGCGCCGCTGCTCGAGTTCACCGAGTTCGGGTGATAGCGCGACTCGCAGTAGGCGACGTTGATGGCCCATTGGACGGCCGCCGGGCCGAGCGGGCCGAACGCGTCGCTGATGTCCTTGGCGATCGCGGGCGGCGGCGCCGGATGGTTGTTCAGCGCGGCGATCTGCTGCGCCTGCGCCTGCGCCGCAGCGAGCGCCGCCTGCTGGGCCGCATATTCGGCCAGGCCCTGCTTGAGCTCCAGTGACCACGACTGCACCTGGGCCATCTGAGCGGCCTGGACATGCTGGGTACGGGTCTGCTGCACGACCGATTGGCGGTCGAATGCGCTGAGCTGGGTCACCGCGACCTCCGCCGAGTGCGTGACCGGCGGATCCAGGCGCGGCATGATCACCGTGACGAGGATCGCGATCCACACGACGACGGCCCGAAACAGCGGCAGCAAGCCTTCTCGCTCCTCCTTTCATGCGCCCTACCCCTGGGACGCTTTCAGGCCTGAGCTTCGGAGCGGCGACGTGGAGAGTACGGCTCAGGAGATGCGGAAAAACGCACCTTACCAGATGACCGGCGACTTTGTGTTGCCGTTAAGCGGGTCGCGAAGCCACCCTGGGAGACACCTCCACGCCCGCCTTCACGCGGTAGGCGGTGACCGGCCCCGCGAAGCCTTTCAGGTCGAGCTCGACCCTCTCCGCCCCCACGCGCTGGCTGTCCAGCCACGGCTCGACGCGGCGGTACGCCTCGGCGTCGAACGTCACCTGGCCGGCCTCCGACTGCGCCTGCAGGCGCGCGGCGAGGTTCGTGACCGGGCCCAGGACGCTCAGGTTGGCGGATTCAGTCAGGTTGCCCACCACGGCGGGGCCGACGGCCAGGCCGGCGCCGACGGGCAGCCCGGCCAGCGACGCCTTGTCGATGATGGCGATCGCGGCGCGCAGTCCCTGCAGCGCGTGGTCGACGCTCTGGCCGGAGACGTTGAACGTGGCCATGATCGCGTCCCCCGCGAACTTGTCGACGACCCCGTTCCGCCGCCCCACCTCCTGCGTCGCCCACCGCTGCAGCGAGCTGATGCGCTCCACCATCTCCGACGGCGCTGACCGGCCGGTCATCTCCGTGTACCCACGCACGTCGACGAACAGCACCGTGACGAGCCGCTCGCCGGCCGGCACCGGCTGGGCGTCTTCGGAGGCCGGAGGGAGCGGGTCGTCCACCTGGAGGTCGAGCCGCGCCGCGGTTTCCCTGGCGAGGCGCGCCGCGAGTCGCGCACCGAAGCCGTCGGCGGACGCGGCGGTAGCCTGCAGGCGGGCCCGCGCCGCCTCGTGGTCACCGCAGCCGACCTCTGACTCGGCCAGGAAACGGGACGTGTGCCACACGTCGAGGAGCAGTCCGCCCGACTCGAAAGCCTCGACCGCCCGCGTGAGCTGCGATCTGGCCTCGTCGAAGCGTCCTTCGTACAGCGCAAGGCAGCCCAGGGCCGCGGCAAGCCTCGGCGTGTCGAGGCACTCACCCTGCACGGGCAGGCGCTCGACGAAGGAGCGCAGCCATTCGAGATCGGATCGCGCGGCCTGCGCGATCACGTCCGCCGGCGAGCCGAGGTCGGCGATCTCGGGCAAGACGGTCCTGGCCATTTGGAGCGCTCCGGCGGCATCGCCCGCCGCGAGCCTGGTACGGATCCGTGCGGCCGTGTCGTAAATCACGTCCTGGCCTTCGATCCGGCTGGATAGCGGCGGCAGCTCGGCATCGGCGGCCGCCGCCTGCTGGTTCTCCGCAAGAGCCTCCGCCAGCAGGACCGAGGATCGCCATGCCTGCTTCTCGTGGCCGGCGTCACGTGAACGCTGTAGAGCGACCCGTCCGAGCTCGATGGCTTCTCGGACCCGGCCGAAGTGGAGCGTGGCGAGCCCGATGGCGTACGGCGCCCAGACCTCGCCCGGCCGGCTCCATTCCGGCTCGCGGGCCCGGTCGAACCAGGCGCGCACGCGACGGCCGTCGCCCAGGTGGACGGCGAGCCACAGCCCGTTGAACACCGCGTTCTGGGCCTGGAACCGAAAGCCGCCGTCGATCGCCGCCCGATAGCTGTCCTCCATGTGCTTCTGGCCGAGCTCCACCTGGCCGAGCGCAACCTCCGCGATGGCCATGAAGTTCCACGCCCACGCGAGCGCGCGTCGCGCGCCGGCCTTTTCGGCAATCTCCGCGCCGCGCCGGGCGTCCTCGAGGCTTTCCGGAGTCGCGCGGTTGAAGGTCACGAGGCCGGAAAGGCGCAGGTACGCGACCGCCAGGGCTTCGCTCGGACCGTGCTGCTCCAGCACGTCGCGGGCCTTCTCGAACTGTTCGCGAGCCAGGTCGCTGCGCAGCAGCTCCCAGTGGCAGCGGCCGAGCGTCAGCCTGTGCGCCGCCGCCTCGAGCGGCTGGCCCGCTGTCTCGAGCCCGGCGATTCCCTCCTCCAGCAGCGGCCTGGCCGCGGCCGGCTCGGTGTTGTTCCAGTAGGCGTCACCGGCGGCGCAGAGCATGCGCGCCCTCTCGAGCTCATCGCGGACGTGTGGCGCGGCACGCGAGTAGAGCTCTGCCGCGTCGCGGTACGCATGCCGCGACATTGCGGCGCCCGCCGCAGCCACGCACCTCGCGATCGCCTCTTCGTAGCGCGCCGCCAGAAGGAGATGGTGGGCGACATCCACGGGCTCCGCGTCTGCACTCTGCATGAGCACGTCGGCGACGCGCGAGTGGAGCTGCTGCCGGCGCGACATGATCATGTCCTCGTAGATCGCTTCTCGGGTCAGGGCATGCCGGAACCGGAACCGGCTTGCCGACCTCTCGTCCTCCTCGACGAGCTGGTAGGTGATCGCTGCCTCGAGGGCCGACGTGATCGTCGATTCGTCCAGCCCCGTCATCGCCGTGAGCGTCGGCAGGTCGAAGGTCCGGCCTACGACCGAGGCCGCGCTGAGCACGTCGACGCGCTCTCGCGTGAGACGCTCCAGGCGCTGAAGGATCGCGTCCTTGACCGTGCGCGGGATGCGCATCTCGGAAAGCGCCTTGCGGTCCCAGCCACGCGCCGTGCGAAAGATGTCGCCTCGATCGAACGCGTCACGAAGGATCTCCTCGAGCACGAAAGGGTTGCCGTCGCTGCGCTCGAGCAGGAAGTCCCGAAACTCGTCCGTGATGTCCGCCTCTTCGAAGATGGCGCGGACCATCTCGGCCACGCCAAGCGCGTCGAGCGGCCGGAGCTCGATGATCACGACGATCCCCGACCGCCGCCAGCCCTGGATGGTCGGAAGGAGCGCATGCTTCCGATGCAGCTCGTCGGAGCGGTACGTCGCCAGGATCAGGACATTGGTCGCGCGCAAGCGCCTCGTCGCGTAGTCGAGGAGCTCCCGGGTCGCGGGGTCGGCCCACTGCAGGTCCTCGAGGATGAGGAGCACGGCCTTCGACCGAGCCGCGTCCCGCAGCAGCATCAGCATCGACTCGAACAGGCGCATCTTGGCCTGCGTCGGGTCGCCTGGCTGCGGGTTGGCGCGCCCAAGCTGCGGGAAGAGCTGCGCCAGCTCGTCGGTCGCCGCCTGCCCGAGCCGCTCGCGGAGGGCTGTCAGGTCGGTTTGAGCCAGATGGTTGCCGGCAGCCTCGAGAAAGGGCAGATACGGGAGCGAGATTTCCGCTTCACTGCATGCGCCGGAGAGCACCTCGACCCCGAGCCTTTCGGCGCGGTTGGCGAGCGAACGCACCAGGCGCGTCTTGCCCATGCCCGCCTCACCGCCGACGATGACCACGCCGCCGTCGCCACGGAGCGCCGCCAGCAGCGCGTCCTCGAGCTCCGAGAGCTCGGCATCCCTGCCGACGATCGTGGGGCACAGTACGCGGGAGAGCGCCATGTGCTGGCCGATTCTAGAGAGGAATCGTCAAAACAGGTTGGTCAGAAAGCGGCGCAGCGGCTTGGCACCCGACGCTTCCCGGTAGGCCGGGAGCATCGCGCTCATCCGCCGGTAGGCGAGGTCCGTCAACGCCGCAGGGTCCGCGCCGGTCGTGGCCAGCGGCTCACCGATGACGACCCGGATCTTTTTGCGAAACCACAGGTCCTTCGTCCCCGAGAGCACGACAGGAATGACCGGAACGCCGGCCTTGATCGCGAAGTGCGCGAAGCCCTTGCGGAAAGGCATCAGCTCTCCCTCCCGCGGCCCGTAGTTGGCCTCCGGGAAGATGGCCACCGAGCCCCCGACCTCGAGGCAGCGGTCGACGTGCCGGAACAGGGTCCTGTCCGCCTTGCGGTCGCGGACCACCGGCACGTAGCCGCCGGTGGTCCGGATCAGCCACCACTGGAACCTGCGTGTGACGAGAAGGGTCGGGTCGGCAAGGAAGTGCAGGCGCGGCTCGACCGGGAGGAGATAGAGGAGCGCGAACTCGTCGAGCCAGTTGAGGTGGTTGGCGATCACGACGTAGTTGCCGGTGCGCGGGATGTTTTCGCGGCCCGTCACGTCGAACGCAAAGCAGAGGCGGAGCAGCGGCACGCCGACGAGCCGCACGATGCGATACGGGATGTTGGCGCGGCGGCCGACGGGAAGAAGATCCGCCGCGGGGAGAGATGACGACGCGGAGCCGGCCACGCTGGCCCGCAGTCTAAGCCGCCAGCGGCCACCACTCGAACAGCCGGTTCGACGTTCCCATGGCGGCCTGCACCGCGTTCACCACGGCCTGCAGCGAGCTCGCCGCGGCGCTCGACAGCCTGCCGGTCCTGACGTCGGCCTGCAGCTCGTTGACGAAGGCGTTGAGCTGGTTGTGCGCGTTGACGAAAGTCGAATCCGTTTCCTGCACTAGCGGCCCTCGAGTCGAATTCGCAGCGCGGAGAGCCCGTCCGCGATCCGCTGCCCGATCGTGCGCTCCGAAACGCCGAGCGCGGCGGCGATCTCCCGGTTCGTATATCCGTGGTAGTAGCGGAGGATCACGGCCGCGGACTGCCTCGGCGGCAGGCGGCGCAGCTCGGGAAGGACGGCTCGGTTCGTGGCGGCGTCCGCCGGGTCGGAGTGTGGCGCCGGCGCGCCCAGGCGGCGCAGTAGAGAAGGAAGGGTCCGGATCTGCTCCTTGCGGCGGTAGGAGATGGCGGTGTTGACGGCAATCCGATGCAGCCACGCCTCGGCAGGCACCTCCGGGCGCCAGCCGCCCCAGGCGCGGTAGGCGCGCGCGAAGGACTCCTGGGCGCAGTCCTCCGCCGCCTCCAGCGACCCGACGATTCCCGCGACTGTCCGCACGATCCGGGCGTAGCTGGCGCGGTAAAGGCGGTCGAAGTCCTCCAGGTCTCCGGGCGTGTACCGTTCATCGGGCGCCCGCCAGGGCGTTCCGGCCACAGCATGCATCCCTCCACCGGCCCCTTCCCTCACCGGCTTCAGGCTTTCCGCGATACCTTCATCCGTCGCCGGGCGATGATCCGCCGGCTCCTTCGCCGGGCTCAGGTGACCCGCGACTCGACCGCGTCGGATCCGGCGACTCCCTCTGCGCGCCGCTGCCACCCGGTGCCTCGGATTCCGGCGAACCGGACGGCTCCGCGCGCTCGGTGGGTGTCACCGAAGGCGACGGCGAAGGCTGGTTCACGGTCGTGGTGTCAGGCCGGTGCGAAGGCAGGCCGAGTGTCTGCTCGGCGGCCTGGACCAGCTGCCCGACGTACGGGGTGCTCGAGGCGACCGCGGCGACAGTGCCCAGGACAAGGGCCGCGCCGACGGCCATCGCCAGCGCCGGCACGAGCTTGAGCGGGCGGATCCGGTAGGGCGCCGCCGCAGCAATCGGCAGCGAGACGTCCAGCGCATCGAGCTCGGCCCGAAGGCGCGCCGACATGTCGCGCTCGAAGGTGCCCTGGTCCGGTTCCATGATCACAAAGACGCCTGAGCGAGCTCAAGTCGGAAGCCGATCGGTGGCCGGACGCCAAAACGGCCTGGGCGAGGCACAGCCGAGAGACTGACAGGTCCTCGGGTGGCTCGGAACCGCCGAGCTACCGTCAGGGAGCGCTAGGAATCGTGATGCGAGGTCGTGGCGACGGCTGGAGGCGAGGCTCGCCGGATCCTCAGCGAGAGGGCTTTCTCGAGCGGCGCTCGTTCATGATCTCGTTGAGGCGGTCCATTGCCGGCGAGCCTGCGCTGACCGACGCGCCGACCAGCTGCGCGGCCGTCGGGACCCTGGCCGCGGGCCGGCTGCCCTTTTGCGCCTCAGGCCGCCTGGCCAGCCAGCGTTCCATGCGGGCCGCCAGCCTGTAAAAGCGCGGATCGTCGCGCTTCCAGTTCAGCGCGGCGTCGCAGGCCAGGTAGATCGCCCTGAACTCGTTGTCAGCGAGGGCCGCCCGCTTCTGGGCGATCCAAAACGCGGCCTCCTTGGGGGAAACCGCCTGCATGAGGATCCATCCCTCTCGCTCCATGTTCACGGAACTTCGACTCACGCCCATTTCGAGCAGGCGCTCGAGGAAGTCGGCGACCTCGGCCGAAACGAAGAGCCGGTCCCCGCCGCTGAGCCCCGCGATGCGCCGGCGCGTTCGCTGCAGCTCAGCCGCCTTCGCCTGCAGGTTTCGATCGATCTCGCCAATGGCCGCGGCGAATCGCTTGGGGTCGACGGCCAGCAGCTCCTTGATCCGGGAGAGCGGTACGCCGGCTTCGGCCAGGGTCTTGATCTTGATCAGTTCGATGGCGTGGTCGGCGGAATACCGCCGATAGCCCGACGAGTCGCGCGATGGCTCTTCGAGGAGGCCGCGCTTGTGATAGTGGCGGACCGCCTTGATCGTCACACCGGCGTACGCGGCGAGCTGGCCGATGGTGATCAAGCGGCGGTCCGCGGCTGGCGATGTCCGGATCACGTCGCCCGGATACCCCGGCCCAAAGCAACCTGGGCCCACACGTACCCGGCAAGCGCGATCGCCACGCACCAGGCCATGGCCACGACGGCGCTGGTACCGATTGGACCTCCGGTGAGCAGCGCTCGCAGTGTGTCCACCACCGCCGTGAAAGGCTGGTTCAGGGCAAACCACCGCACGCCGGCGGGCATCGATTCCGCCGGCACGAAGGTGCTGGAGAGGAAGGGAAGCAAGAACTGGATCGGGAGCGTCAAGCCGTTCGCCCCGGCGACGCTCTTTGCCGTCAATCCGATTGCGGCAGACACCCAGGCGAGGGAGAAGGAGAACGCCACGACGATGCCAAGCACCGCGAACCAGGCCTCGACCGACGCCTGAGGCCGGAAGCCGAATAGCAACGCGACCACGATGACGACCACGGTCGATAGTGTCGTCCGCACCACGCTGCCGCCGACGTGGCCGGCAAGGAGCGCACCGCGCGCGACGGCCATCGCTCGGACACGATCTACGAAGCCGCCGCCCATGTCCATGCGCACGTTGATCGCCGTCGGCCCGCAGCTGGCCGCCACCGTGAGCAGGATGATGCCGGGCACGAGGAACTCGACGTAAGGCGCGCCGTGCGCGGCGCCCCCGAGGCCGTTCCCGATTGGCCCCCCGAGGATGTATTCGAACAGCAGCAGCATCACGACGGGCACGAGGATGGTGCCTACGAGGAGAAGAGGGAAACGCATCGTGTGCTTGAGCTCGCGCCCAAGCATGGTGGTGGCGTCCTGGACGGCGAGGGTCGGCGAGCTCATCAGTTCTGCTCCTTTTGGGTGTTGCCGGTCAGCGCGAAGAACACGTCATCCAGATCCGGCGATTCGATGGAAAGATCCTCGACCGCAACGGTTTCGTCGAGGCACGAGAGCACCTCGCGCAGCGAATGGATTCCGCCTTCATGCGGTATCCGCAGGACGAACTGGCCCTCGTCGCGCTTGCTCTCCGGCAATGCCTGCGCGGCGGAGTCGAACGAGGCCGCGTCGGCGAACCGCAGCACGATTTGCGCCCCTGGTAGGCGGCGCTTGAGCTCATCCGGAGTGCCCTGGGCGACGATTCGGCCGTGGTCGAGGACGGCGATGCGGTCGGCAAGCTCGTCGGCCTCTTCGAGGTACTGCGTGGTCAGCAGGATGGTGACGCCCCCCGCGGCGAGGGCACGGATGATCTGCCACATGGAGTGGCGGCTGCGCGGGTCGAGGCCGGTGGTGGGCTCGTCGAGGAAGATGATCCGCGGCCGTCCCATCAGCGTCATGGCGATGTCGAGCCGGCGCTTCATTCCGCCGGAGTACGTGGCCGGCGTGCGCTTGGCGGCGTCGACGAGGTCGAAGCGCTCGAGCAGCTCGGCGGCGCGCCTGCGCCTCTCGGCGGCAGGCACGTGGAGGAGGCGGCCGATGAGAAGCAGGTTCTCCTCCCCGGTCAGAAGGTCGTCCACCGCGGAAAACTGACCGGTCAGCCCGATCAGCTCGCGGATGGCGCCAGGCTCTCGGCGCACATCATGGCCGAACACGGTGGCGGTGCCAGCGTCCGGCGGGATCAGGGTGGACAGGATCCGGACCATCGTGGTCTTGCCCGCGCCGTTAGGGCCCAGCAGTCCGAATACCTGTCCCTCCCCGATGCCGAGATCGATTGCGTCGAGGATCACCTTGTCGCGATAGACCTTGCGCAGGCCCGTCACCGAGACTGCATCACGTGTCGAGTTGACGGTGAGTGTGCTCATGCGGACAATGCTGCAACCTTGACCCTAGGTCAATGTCAAGGCCCTGCGTGACTTTAATTGGAGGCTCGTTTCAAGCGAGCCGCGCGGACCTTGGCAGGCCGGACCGCATCGTTCCCGGACCCTTACAACCGACCGGCCGCGCGAAGTTCACTGTCCCGAAGTTCGACGCTTTCAGCGCGAGATGAGCGCCGGGGCGGGTTTGACGTAGACGACTCGGTTTCGTCCCGCTTGCTTTGCCTGGTAGAGCGCTGAGTCCGCGCCACGAATCACCGCCTCGGCCGAGTCGCCATGGTCTGGGAACACCGCGACGCCGATCGAGAGGGTGATCGGACCCAGCTGCCGGCCCGAGTGCTCGATGCTTTCGTGGCTCATCTCCAGGCATATCTGCTCGATCCGGCTCGACACTCCCGCCAGGTCGCTGCTGGGGAGAACGAGCAGGAACTCTTCCCCGCCGTAGCGAAACGCCAGGTCCTCGTTGCGGATGCGAGCTCGCAAGAAGGTGCTGAGTGCTCGCAACACCTCATCGCCCGCATCGTGGCCGAACGTGTCGTTCACCCGCTTGAAGTGGTCGATGTCGATCATCGCGAAGACGATCTTGTTGCCACCTCGCCGAGTACGGCTCAGCTCGCGCTGGATGAAATCCGAGAGGTACCGTCGGTTGTACAGGCCGGTCAGTGGATCGGACACCGCTTCGGTGGTGAGCCTTTCGTTGGCGATGCGGAGGTCCGCCGTCCGTTGGGCCACCAATCCTTCGAGCTCGGCGTACGCGGCCTTGAGCGCGTCCTCCGTGCTGCGCCGTTCAGAGACGTCTTCGAACATGACCAGGAAGTAGTCCAGGTCGCCCGCCCGGTTGAGGACCGAAGTAGCCGTCCAGTGCAGCCAGATCGCCGCACCGTCTGCACGATTCGCCTGGGTTTCGATCTCGGTCGATTGCACGATGTGATCCGCCAGTTTCTGTAGCTCGCCAAGGACAAGGGGGGCTTCCTCCGGAGGCAGGAAGCGGCGGATCGACGTCCCGGCCAGGTCCGTCGCTTCCGCCGCCAGCATCGAGTAGAAGCTTGGGTTGGCATCGACGATGCTCAGGTCTGGCGAGAGGCGCACGACGCCAAGGGGTGCGCTCACTATGACCTCGTTCAGCGTGGCGGCGGCGAGCCGGCTCTTGATGAGCAGGGTCAGCGACTCCCGGTGAATCACGAGCTGGCTGATCATCAATAGAACGATCACGCACCCGGCAAGCGCCGTCGCAAACACGTCCATCGTCCGGCCCTGGGACAGGGCAACGGCCACCGCGATGGCGCCGCCCGTGAGCACTGTCGCCCAGGGGAGGGCAAGCTGCCAGAGGTCGATGGGCTTCTGTTCGGCCGTGTTGTCGGTCCGACCGGAGGGCCACATCGCCGCGAGCGCGATCATGAGGTAGCCGAGAACCCAGCCGGAGTCGAACAAGAAGGTGTAGGAACCTTCGATGTTGGCGTAGACGAACGCGCTGTCGGCCAGCGCGTTCGCGGCAAGGCCTCCGAGAAGCAGGAGCAGCCGGCCGTGCGTCTCGTCGGTCGCGCGCCGGATCGCCAGGATCAGCCCCGTGCCGATCAGGATGTCGCCGACCGGGTAGGCGA
>Ga0070741_10002015_pt1 | contig 57036 bp, 64 predicted proteins | sample Coa_R1_4_FD_66440 | JGI IMG/M metagenome (GOLD analysis project Ga0070741, IMG submission 66440) | Surface soil microbial communities from Centralia Pennsylvania, which are recovering from an underground coalmine fire - Coalmine... | ecosystem: Environmental > Terrestrial > Soil > Unclassified ... | reverse complement strand
GGGGGACAACGTGACGATGCAGATCGAGTTGATCCAGCCGGTGGCGATGGAGAAGGAGTTGCGGTTTGCGATCCGGGAGGGCGGACGGACGGTGGGCGCCGGCGTCGTCTCGGAGATCATGGAATAGCGAGCGATGGCTACCGTCAGCGCCGACCAGAAGATCCGCATCCGGTTGAAGGCCTACGACCACAACCTCCTCGATCGCTCCATGAAGGAAATCGTGGAGACGGTGCGCCGCACCGGCGCGCGGGTCACGGGCCCGGTCCTGCTCCCCACCATCGTCAACCGGTGGACGGTGCTGCGCTCCCCGCACGTGGACAAGACCTCGCGCGAGCAGTTCGAGATGCGGACGCACAAGCGACTGATCGACATCCTGGACCCGACGCCCCAGACGGTGGACGCGCTCATGAAGCTCGATCTGCCGAGCGGCGTCGACGTCGAGATCAAGCTCTAGGGCCCCCGTAGAGAGACCCGCCATGGCGATGAAGGAAGGGCTGATCGGGCGCAAGAAGGGCATGACCCAGGTCTTCGGGGAGGACGGCAACCTCATCCCGGTGACGGTGGTCGAGGCGGGTCCCTGCACGGTGGTGGGCGTGCGCACCCGGGCCACCCACGGCTACGACGCGCTGCAGCTGGGCTTCGAGCCCCGGAAGAAGAACGTGACCAAGGCGATGGCCGGCCACTACAAGAAGGCGGGCCTCGCCACGCCGATGCGCGTGCTGCGGGAGATCCGGCTGCAGAAGACGGAGGCGGTCGAGGCGTATCAGGTGGGGCAGACCCTCACCGTCGACCTCTTCAGTCCGGGCGAGCTCGTGGACGTGGTGGCGGTGACCAAGGGCAAGGGCTTCCAGGGCGGCGTCAAGCGCCACGGCTGGGCGGGCGGTGAGGCCACCCACGGCTCGATGTTCTACCGGGCCCCCGGCTCGATCGGCGCCTCGTCCGACCCGTCGCGGGTCTGGCCGGGACACCGGCTGCCGGGTCGCATGGGCGGCGACCGGCGCACGGTGCTGAACCTGATGGTGACCCGCGTCATCCGGGAGCAGAACCTGGTGCTGCTGCGCGGGGCGGTGCCGGGCGCGGTCGGCGCCCTCGTGGTCGTCCGCAAGAGCGTCAAGCAGACCAAGGCCCAGCGGCAGAAGGCCAAAGAGGCGAAGTAATGCCCAGCGTGCCGATTCTCGACGGAAAGGGGAAGTCCTCGCAGACCCTCGAGGTTCCCGCCGACGTGTTCGGCGTGACCCCGCGAGTGCCGCTCCTGCACCAGGCGGTGGTGAAGGAGATGGCGGCGCGGCGCGCGGGGACGCACTCCACGCGCGGCCGCAGCCAGGTCTCGGGCGGCGGGCGGAAGCCGTGGAAGCAGAAGGGCACCGGTCGGGCCCGTCAGGGGTCGATCCGCGCGACCCAGTGGAAGGGCGGGGGCAAGCCGTTCGGTCCCCGGCCGCGCAAGTACGCCAAGCAGATGCCGTCGGAGATGCGGCGGGCCGCGCTCCGGGAAGCGGTGTCGGCCAAGATCGGCGCGGGCCAGCTCTCGGTCGTCGAGACGCTCGGTGTGACCGATCCCAAGACCAGGGCGCTCACCACCCGCCTCAAGGATCTGGGCATCACCGGGCAGGTGACCCTGGTGGTGGTGAGCCGCGTGACCGAGGAGCTGCAGCGCGCGGCCCGCAACGTGCCGTGGCTCGTGCTGGAGACGCCCGGGCACGTCTCCGTCTACCAGCTGATCCGTCACGAGCGGGTGCTCTTCGAGAAGGATGCCTTGCAGACGCTCGAGCGCACGCTGCATCCCGACGGGCCGATCGCGTCGCCCCCCGCGGCCGAGCCCGCCGCCGCGCCGGCGCCGGCCCGGGCCCCGCGGGCCGCGAAGGCCACGGCGACGGCCAAGAGCCCGTCCAAGAGCCCGCGGAGGCCGCGCGCATGAGGGACCCCCGGTCGGTGCTGGTGCGTCCGCTGATGACCGAGAAGAGCATGCTCCAGAAGGAAGAGCTGAACACGGTGACCTTCGAGGTGGCGGGGGACGCCAACAAGGTGGAGATCCGCCAGGCGGTCGAGAAGATCTTCAACGTGAAGGTGGCCGACGTGCGCACCCAGGCCCGCAAGGGCAAGTGGAAGCGCATGGGCCGGTTCGAGGGACGGCGCCGCAGCTGGAAGAAGGCGATGGTGACGCTGGCCCCCGGTCACAAGATCGAGCTCGTGGAGGGCGCGTAGGCCATGGGGATCCGGACGCTCAAGCCGACGTCGCCCGCCCGGCGGTACATGACCTTCCTCACCAACGAGGAGATCACCAAGAAGACGCCGGAGAAGAGCCTGCTGCGGCCGAAGGGCCGCACCAACGGCCGCAACGCCTACGGCCGCATCACGGTGCGGCACCGGGGCGGCGGGGCCAAGCGCATGCTCCGGGACGTGGACTTCCGCCGCGAGAAGCATGGCATCCCGGCCAAGGTGGCGGGCATCGAGTACGATCCGAATCGCTCCGCCCGCATCGCCTTGCTGCACTACCGCGACGGGGAGAAGCGCTACATCATCGCGCCCCTGGGGCTGAAGCCGGGCGACGTGGTGATGTCGGGGCCGCAGGCCGACATCCTGCCCGGCAACGCGCTGCCGATCCGGAACATCCCGCTCGGCACGCTCGTGCACAACGTGGAGCTCCAGCCCGGCAAGGGCGGGCAGCTCTGCCGGAGCGCGGGGACGCTGGCCCAGCTGCTCGCCAAGGAAGGCGACCACGCGAACATCAAGCTGCCCTCGGGCGAGGTGCGGCAGGTCAAGCTCGACTGCATGGCCACCATCGGCCAGGTCGGCAACCTCGACCACGAGAACGTCTCCATCGGCAAGGCGGGGCGGGTCCGGTGGAAGGGCTTCCGGCCCACCGTGCGCGGGACGGTCATGAACCCGGTGGACCATCCGATGGGCGGCGGCGAGGGCAAGGGCAAGGGCAACCATCCGATGACGCCGTGGGGCAAGCCGACCAAGGGTTACAAGACGCGGCGCGGGGCTCGGCCGTCCGACCGCTACATCGTGACCCGGCGGACGAAATAGGGAGCGAGGGCAGACATGGGACGGTCGCTGAAGAAGGGCCCGTACATCGAGGAGCGCCTCGAGAAGCGCATCGAGGAGCTGAACCGGGCGCGCCAGAAGAAGGTGCTGAAGACCTGGTCGCGCCGGTCCACCATCGCGCCCGAGTTCGTGGGGCACACCCTCGCGGTGCACAACGGCAAGAAGTTCATCCCGGTGTACATCACCGAGAACATGGTGGGGCACCGCCTCGGCGAGTTCGCGCTCACCCGGACCTTCAAGGCCCACGGGCAGGCCGAGAAGGCGGCCGCGTCTCCCACCGGCAAGGCCTGAGCATGCGCACGCGAGCGACCGCACGATTCATCCGGGTGCCCGCCTCGAAGGCGCGGCTGGTTCTGGACCACATCCGGGGCAAATCGGTGGGCGAGGCCCTCGCCACGCTGCAGTACACGCCGAAGGCGGCGGGCCGGCTCATCGAGAAGGTGCTGCGCTCGGCCATCGCCAACGCGGAGCACAACCACCACGTCCGGAACCTGGACGACCTGCGGGTGATCCGGGCCGTCGCGGACGGCGGCCCCTCCATGAAGCGCGTGTCGCCCCGCGCGATGGGACGCGCGTACTTCATCAAGCACCGCACGAGCCACCTGACCATCGAGCTCAGCGACGAGACGGCGGCCCTTCCGCGCGCCGCGGCGACGCGGGGAGGTAAGAGATAGCCATGGGCCAGAAGACGCACCCGATCGGATTCCGGCTGGGGGCCACCCGGACCTGGAGCTCGCGGTGGTTCGCCACCAAGGGCTACGCCGGGCTCCTGCACGAGGACCACAAGATCCGCCGCTTCATCAAGTCGGCCCTCTACCACGCGGGGATCTCGCGCATCGACATCGAGCGCTCGGCCAACCGCGCGCGCATCACCATCTTCACCGCCCGGCCCGGTATCATCATCGGGCGCAAGGGGGCGGAGGTGGAGAAGCTCAAGAACGAGATCCAGTCGCGCACCGCGAAGGAGGTCTACCTCAACATCGAGGAGGTGGTGCATCCGGAGCTGGACGCCCAGCTGGTGGCCGAGAACGTGGCCCTGCAGCTCCAGAAGCGGGTGGCCTTCCGCCGGGCCATGAAGAAGGCGGTCACCTCCGCCCTGCGGCTCGGCGCCGACGGCATCCGGATCGCGTGCGCGGGCCGGCTGGGGGGCGCGGAGATCGCGCGGCGCGAATGGTATCGCGACGGGCGGGTGCCGCTGCACACCATCCGGGCCGACATCGACTACGGTCTCGCGGAGGCCCACACCACCTTCGGGGCCATCGGGGTGAAGGTGTGGATCTTCAAGGGCGAGGTGCTCCCCGCCCAGAAAGTCGCGGTCGAGGGGTAGGGCGCCATGTTGATGCCCAAGCGGGTCAAGTACCGGAAGGCCCAGCGCGGCCGCATGAAGGGCAAGGCCCAACGCGGCTCCACGCTCGCCTTCGGCGAGTTCGGGCTGAAGGCGCTCGAGCCGGGCTGGATCACCAACCGCCAGATCGAGGCGGCGCGGGTGTCGCTGGCCCGCAGCGTCAAGCGTGGCGGCAAGATCTTCATCCGTATCTTCCCGGACAAGCCGGTCACCAAGAAGCCGGCCGAGACCCGGATGGGCAAGGGCAAGGGCAACCCCGAGTTCTGGGTCGCGGTGATCAAGCCGGGGCGGATCCTCTACGAGATGGAAGGGGTGGACGAGCCGACCGCCCGGGAGGGGTTTCGCCTGGCCGCCCAGAAGATCGGGATCAAGACCAAGTTCGTGACCCGTACCCGGGCGCTCTGAGGGAGCCATGAAGGCGGCCAAGTGGCGTGAGATGTCCGACGAGGAAGTGCAGCAGAAGGTCCGCGAGCTCGGCGAGGAGCTCTTCAACCTGAGGTTTCAGCTGTCGATGGGCGTGGCCAAGAACCCGGCCCGGGTGGCCATCGCCCGGCGGGACCTGGCCCGCGCCCGGACCATTCTCCGGGAGCGGGCGCTGCGCACCCCGCGCACGGCGTAGCGGAGGAGAGGATCGTGGGAGTCAAGAAGACGCGGGAAGGCGTGGTGGTCAGCGACAAGATGGCCAAGACACGCGTGGTGGTCATCGAGCGGGTGTTCCGGCATCCGCGGTACGAGCGCGTGGTCACGCGCTCGAAGCGCCTCAAGGCGCACGACGAGCAGAACGCGAGCAAGGTCGGCGACCGGGTGCTGATCGAGGAGACGCGGCCGCTCTCGAAGGAGAAGCGGTGGCGGATCCTCCAGGTGGTGGCGAGCGCGTCATGATCCAGCCTCGGTCCATGCTGGACGTCGCCGACAACTCGGGCGCCAAGAAGGTGCAGTGCATCCGGGTCATGGGCGGCGCCAACAAGCGCTATGCCTCCCTGGGGGACGTGGTGGTGGTCGCGGTCAAGGAGGCGGTCCCGGACGGCACCGTGAAGAAGGGCGAGGTGGCCCGCGCGGTGGTGGTGCGCACCGTGAAGGAGGTGGGGCGGCGGGACGGCTCCTACATCCGCTTCGACCGCAACGCGGTGGTGCTGCTCAAGGCCGACGACAACCCGGTCGGCACGCGGATCTTCGGGCCGGTGGCCCGTGAGCTGCGCGACCGGCAGTTCACCAAGATCATCTCGCTCGCTCCCGAGGTCATCTGAGAGGGCGTCATGGCGATCGCGCACGTGCGGAAGGGCGACACGGTGATGGTGGTGGCGGGGAAGGAGCGCGGCAAGAAGGGCAAGGTGCTGCGGGTCATCCCCGAAAAGGGCCGCGTGGTGGTCGAGCGCATCAACCTGATCAAGAAGCACCAGCGGCCCACCCAGAAGGTGCGGCAGGGCGGCATCATCGAGCGCGAGGGGTCGATCCACCTCTCCAACGTGATGCTGATCGATCCCAACAGCGACAAGCCGACGCGGGTCGGCGTGAAGGCGCTGTCCGACGGCAAGAAGGTCCGGGTGGCCAGGCGGTCGGGCGAGATGCTCGACAAGGCGTGAGGGCGTGATGGCAGAGCCGAAGAGGGCGGACAAGGCACCGGCAGGCAAGGGCGGCGCGCCGGCGCGGCCGGGGCAGGCGGCGGCGCGGCCCAAGGGCGGCGGCAAGGCGGCCCCGGCGGCGGAGCCGGCGGGAGCGGGCAAGCGCGCCAGCGTGAGCGGGAGCACTCCGCCCCGCCTCCGCGAGCGCTTCCGGAGCACGGTGATCGCCGCGATGATGAAGGAGCGCGGGTACACCAACCCGTACCAGGTGCCGCGCCTCGAGAAGGTCGTCATCAACATGGGGGTGGGCGAGGGCAAGGAGAACGCCAAGGTCCTGGACTTCGCCACCGCGGACCTGCAGGCCATCGCGGGCCAGAAGCCGGTGATCACCCGGGCCAAGAAGTCGATCGCCAACTTCAAGCTGCGCGAGAACGTGCCGATCGGCTGCAAGGTGACCCTGCGCGGGCCCCGGATGTACGAGTTCCTGGACCGGCTGGTGAACGTGGCCCTGCCGCGGGTGCGCGATTTCAAGGGGGTGCCGCCCAAGGGCTTCGACGGGCGCGGCAACTACAACATGGGGCTGAAGGAGCAGATCATCTTTCCGGAGATCGTGTACGACAAGGTCGACAAGGTGCGCGGGATGGACATCACGATGGTGACCACCGCTCGGACGGACGAGGAAGCGAAGGCGCTCCTGACCCATCTGGGCGTGCCGTTCCGGGAGGCCTAGATGGCCAAGACCGCGCTCATCATGAAGCAGCAACGCCCGCCCAAGTTCAAGTCGCGCGCCTACACCCGGTGCAAGATCTGCGGCCGCCCCCGCGGCTACATCCGGAAATTCCAGGCGTGTCGCATCTGCTTCCGCGAGCTCGCGCTCAAGGGCGAGGTGCCCGGCGTGATCAAGGCGAGCTGGTAGTCATGCGAAGCGATCCGATCGCCGACTTCCTCACCCGCATCCGGAACGCGAGTCGGGCCGAGCACGAGAAGGTGGACATTCCGGCCTCCAAGCTCAAGGTGCGCATGGCCGAGATCCTCAAGGACGAGGGCTTCATCAAGAACTTCCGCGTCATCGAGGACAACAAGCAGGGCATGCTGCGCGTGTACCTCAAGTACGGGGCCGGCAACGAGCGCATCATCTCCGGCATCGTGCGCGTGTCCCGGCCCGGCCGCCGGATCTACGTCACCAAGGACAAGATCCCGAGCATCCTCGGCGGCATGGGGATCGCGATCCTGTCTACCTCGTCCGGGGTCATGACCGACCGCCAGGTGAAGAAGCAGCGCCTGGGCGGCGAAGTGCTGGCCTACGTCTGGTAGGAGTCCGACGCCATGTCTCGAATCGGCAAGAAGCCCATCCCGGTCCCCCAGGGGGTGAAGATCGCCCTGGAGGGAACGACCGTCCGCGCGGAGGGGCCGAAGGGCAAGCTGAGCCAGGTGATCCCGTCCGAGCTCTCGGTCTCGATGGATTCGAACGTGCTCACGGTGGCCCGTAGCTCGGACCACCGCACCGTGCGCGCCCTCCACGGCCTCACCCGCTCGCTCCTGGCCAACATGGTCCAGGGGGTGAAGGACGGCTTCGAGCGGAAGCTCGAGATCGTCGGCATCGGCTACCGCTGCCAGGTCCAGGGCAAGGCCCTGCAGCTGGCGCTCGGGTACTCGCACCCGGTGATCTTCCCGCTGCCGGACGGCATCCAGGCCGAGGTCGATCGCCAGGTGTCGATCACCCTGCGCGGGGCCGACAAGGCGCTGCTCGGCCAGACCGCGGCCAAGCTGCGCGCGCTCCGCAAGCCGGACCCCTACAAGGGCAAGGGCATCAAGTACGCCGACGAGCACATCCGACGCAAGGTCGGCAAGAAGGCGGGAGCCAAGTAATGCTGACGGGCAAGAAGCTCGAGGGACGGAAGATCCGGCACCTGCGCATCCGGGCCCGGGTGATCGGCACCGCGGAGCGGCCCCGGCTCGCCGTCTTCCGCAGCCTCAACCACATCTACGCGCAGGTGATCGACGACACCACCGGGCGCACGCTCGTCGCGGTGGACAGCCGGGCGGCCGATTTCCGGTCCCGCGCGAAGGCGGGCGGCAACGTCGCCGCGGCCAAGATCGTGGGAGAGCTGCTGGCCCAGCGGGCGAAGGCGGCGGGCATCAGCAAGGTCGTGTTCGACCGCGGCGGCTATCAGTACCACGGACGGGTGAAGGCCCTGGCCGACGCGGCGCGCGCGGCGGGCCTGAGCTTCTAGGGAGGAGCGTCGAGTGGCGGAAGCGCGGATAGATCCCAATGCGCTGGACCTGACCGACCGGGTGGTCGCGATCAACCGGGTGGCCAAGGTCGTCAAGGGCGGCCGGCGATTCTCCTTCACGGCCCTGGTGGTGGTGGGCGACGGGCAGGGCCACGTCGGTGTCGGGCTCGGCAAGGCCCGCGAGGTGCCCGAGGCGATCCGCAAGTCGGTGGAGCACGCCAAGAAGGACCTGGTGCGGGTGCCGCTGCGGGACACCACGATTCCCTGCGAGATCACCGGGCACTTCGGGGCGGCGCGGGTGTACCTGAAGCCCGCCGCCCAGGGGACGGGGGTCATCGCGGGCGGGGCGGTACGGCCGGTGCTGGAGGCGGCGGGGGTGCAGGACATCCTCACCAAGACCCTCGGCACCAACAACCCGCACAACGTGCTCAAGGCCACCATGGACGCGTTCCGGCGGCTGAAGCGACTCCAGGTGACGTACGCGGCGCGGCGCCGGTCGGTCGACGGCGACGGGCAGGAGGCGGCTGGTGGCAAAGAAGCTTAGGGTCAAGCTGGTACGGAGCATCATCGGGATGTCACCGACCCAGGAGGCGACCGTGAAGGCCCTCGGGCTGCGTCGGATCCGCCACGAGGTCGAGCACGACGACACCCCGACCATCCGCGGGATGATCGCCACGGTTCCCTTCGCGGTGGAGGTCAGTGAAGGGCGAGGCGCCACCGAGGGCGAGGCGAGCGGATCGAAGCGGAAGGCCGAGCGGAGCGCGGCGCGATGAGGCTCGAGGATCTGCGGCCCGCGCCGGGCTCGACCCGGAACCGCAAGCGGATCGGGCGGGGGCGCGCCTCCGGTCACGGCAAGACCTCCGGCAAGGGCAACAAGGGCCTCAACGCCCGCTCCGGCGGCGGGGTCCGCGTCGGCTTCGAGGGCGGGCAGATGCCCCTCTACCGGCGCTTGCCCAAGCGCGGGTTCCTGCCCTACGGCGGCAAGACCGAGTTCGCGATCGTGAACGTGGGCGATCTCTCCGAGCGCTTTGCCGCGGGCAGCGTGGTGGATCCGGACGCGCTGGCGGGCCGCCGGCTGATCCGCAAGTCGGGCCGGAAGGCGGTCAAGGTCCTGGGCGACGGCGCGGTGGCGCACGCCCTCACGGTGCGCGCGCACAAGGTCAGCGAGTCGGCCAAGCAGAAGGTCGAGGCCGCGGGCGGGCGGGTGGAGATCCTGCCCGGACCGGGTGAGAGGACGACGAAGTGATCGAGGGCCTGCAGAGCTTCCAGAACATCTTCAAGGTTCCGGAGCTCAAGCGCCGGGTGCTGATGACCCTCGCGCTGCTGGCCGCCTACCGGCTGGGCGCGCACGTGCCCACCCCCGGGATCGACGCCACCGCCCTGGCCGAGTTCTTCAACCAGGTGCAGGGCACGCTGCTCGGCATGGTGGACCTCTTCTCGGGGGGCAACCTGCGGCGGCTCACCGTGTTCGCGCTCGGGATCATGCCGTACATCTCGGCGTCGATCATCCTGCAGCTCCTGACGGTGGTGATCCCGTCGCTGGAGCGACTGGCCAAGGAAGGCGAGGCGGGCAAGAAGAAGATCACCCAGTACACCCGCTACGGGACCATCGTGCTGTCCCTGGTGCAGTCGTTCGGCATCGCGGTGGGCCTGGAGAGCATGCGCAGCCAGACCGGGGCGGCGCTCGTGCCGGATCCGGGCTGGGGCTTCCGGCTCATGACCATGCTCACCCTCACCACCGGGACCGCGCTGATCATGTGGCTCGGCGAGCAGATCTCCGAGAAGGGCATCGGGAACGGCATCTCGCTGATCATCTTCGCGGGCATCGTGGTGCGCCTGCCCTCGGCGATCGTGTCGTCCTACACCCTGATCTCCACCGGCGAGCTGCAGCTCTTCGTGTTCCTGGGCCTGATCGTGATGATGGTGGCGGTCACCGCGGCGGTGGTGGTCATGCAGGAGGGCCAGCGGAAGATCCCGGTGCAGTACGCCAAGCGGGTGGTCGGCCGGCGGATGTACGGCGGCCAGTCGACCCACATCCCGCTGCGGATCAACACCGCGGGGGTCATCCCGGTCATCTTCGCGTCCTCCTTGATCCTGTTCCCGGCGACGCTGACCCGCTTCATCCACCACCCGTGGATGCAGTACGTGTCGGAGGCGCTCTCCCCGGGTCACGTCACCTACACCGCGCTCTACTGCGGGCTCATCATCTTCTTCGCCTACTTCTACACCGCCATCGTGTTCAACCCGGTTGACCTGGCGGATAACATGAAGAAGTACGGCGGATTCATCCCGGGCGTCCGGCCCGGCAAGAAGACCGCCGAGTACATCGACCGGGTGCTGACGCGGATCACCCTGCCGGGTGCCATCTTCCTGGCCCTGATCTCGGTGCTGCCCGACTTCCTGATCCGCTGGTTCAACACCCCGTTCTATTTCGGCGGGACCAGCCTGCTGATCGTCGTCGGCGTCGCCCTCGATACGGTGCGCCAGATGGAGTCTCATCTGCTGATGCGGAACTACGAAGGCTTCCTGCGGAAGAAGGCCAAGGGCGCATGAGCCGGGTCATCTTCCTCGGCGCCCCGGGCGCCGGCAAGGGCACCCAGGCCCGGCGGCTGGCCGCCGACGCCGGCGTTCCGCAGGTTGCCACCGGCGACATGCTGCGGGAAGCGGTGGCCGAGGGCACCCCGCTCGGGCGCGAGGCGAAGCGCTACATGGATTCGGGCGCCCTGGTGCCGGACGACGTGGTGATCGGCCTCGTGGACGAGCGACTGGCCCGACCCGATGCGGTGGGCGGCTACGTGCTGGACGGTTTCCCGCGCACGGTCGCCCAGGCGGAGGCCCTCGATGGCCTTCTCTCACGGCGGGGGCAGGGGCTGGACCGGGTGATCTTCTTCGACGTGTCGCGTCCGGAGCTGATCCGTCGGCTGACCGGGCGACGCATCTGCCGGCAATGCGGCGCCGCGTTCCACCTGGTCTCCGCGCCCCCCAAGGTCGCGGGCCGGTGTGATCAGTGCGGCGGGGAGCTGTACCAGCGCGAGGACGACGCCGAGGCGACGGTGGCGCGGCGACTCGACGTGTACGAGACCCAGACCGCGCCCTTGCTCGACTACTACCGGCGGCGGGGCCTGCTGGTCCGGGTGGCCGGGGAGGGGGCGATGGAGCAGGTCGCGGACCGGATCCGCAAAGCGGTCAAGGAGCCGGTGCCCCGATGATCCTCCTCAAGTCGGCGCGGGAGCTGGCCCACATGCGGGCCGCGGGGCGGGTGCTGGCCGAGGTGAAGGACCGCCTGCGGGCCCTCGTGAAGCCGGGCGTCACCACCAAGGAGATCGACGCGGAGGTGGAGGCATTCATCGTCGCCCGCGGGGCGCGGTCGGCCTTCAAGGGCTACCGCGGCTACCCGGCCACCGTCTGCATCTCGATCAACGAGGAAGTGGTGCACGGCATCCCGTCGCCCAAGCGCAAGCTGCGCGAGGGCGACATCGTCGGGCTCGATCTGGGGTGCATCGTCGAGGGCTACTACGCGGACTGCGCGATCACGCTGCCGGTGGGCCCGGTGCCGCCGCGGGTCCAGGAGCTGCTCGACGTGACCCGCGAGAGCCTCGACAAGGCGATCGTGCAGTGCCGGGCCGGCAACCGCCTGGGCGACATCTCCCACGCGGTGCAGACCCACTGCGAGAGCCACGGCTTCGGGGTGGTGCGGGCGTTCGTGGGGCACGGCATCGGCCAGAGCCTCCACGAGGAGCCCCAGATCCCGAACTTCGGCGACGCCGGCCGAGGCCCGGTGATCAAGCCCGGGATGGTGCTGGCCATCGAGCCGATGGTGACGATGGGCTCGTGGGAGGTGCGGGTGCTGGAGGATCGCTGGACCGCGGTGACCGTGGACGGCAGCTGGGCCGCCCACTTCGAGGACACCATCGCGATCACCGAGCGGGGCCCCGAGGTCCTGACTCGGCTGGATCAGGCCGCCTAGGACACGCCCCCATGGCCAAGGAAGACGCGATCGAGGTGGAGGGCACGGTGGTGGAGCCGCTGCCCAACGCGATGTTCAGGGTGGAGCTGGATAACGGACACAAGGTACTGGCCCACGTGTCGGGCAAGATGCGGATGAACTTCATCCGGATCCTCCCCGGCGACAAGGTGAAGGTCGAGCTGTCGCCCTACGACCTGACCCGGGGCCGGATCACCTATCGCTTCAAGTAACCGGAGAACGTGATGAAAGTGCGTCCATCGATCAAGGTACGGTGCGAGAACTGCAAGATCGTGCGCCGCGCGGGCCGCGTGCGGATCATCTGCAGCAACCCGCGCCACAAGCAGCGTCAGGGATAGGAGCGTCCACATGGCACGCATCGCCGGAGTCGACCTGCCGAGGGACAAGCGGGGCGAGATCGCGGTCCAGTACATCTACGGGATCGGCATCCCGTCGGCCAAGAGGATCTTTGCCGACGCGCGGGTCGATCCCAACAAGCGGGTCAAGGCCTGGAGCGAGGACGAGACCAGCCGGGTGCGCGACATCATCGAGCGCGAGTACAAGGTGGAGGGCGACCTCCGGCGCGAGGTCTCGATGAGCGTGAAGCGACTCATGGACATCGGCTGCTATCGCGGCATCCGGCACCGGAAGGGCCTGCCGGTGCGCGGCCAGCGGACGCACACCAACGCTCGCACCCGCAAGGGCAAGAGCAAGGGCGTGATGGTCAAGAAGAAGCCGGTGGCCGCCGCGCCCGCCGCGCCGAAAAAGTAAGGAGCCGAGATGGCCGACGCCGCCGAGCAGAAGTCGGACGAGAAAGCCCCCGCCGCGGGCCGGAAGGGTGGACGCAAGCGGGAGCGGAAGGAGGTCCGCGTGGGCATCGCCCACGTGCAGGCCACCTTCAACAACACCATCGTGACCTTGACCGACAAGATGGGCAACGTGGTCTCGTGGGCCAGCGCGGGGAGCGTCGGCTTCAAGGGCTCCCGCAAGTCCACCCCGTTCGCGGCGCAGACCGCGGCCGAGAACGCGGCCCGCAAGGCGATGGAGGTGGGGCTCAAGCAGGTCGAGGTCTTCGTGCGCGGCCCGGGGGCCGGCCGCGAGGCCGCGATCCGCTCGCTGCAGGCGGTGGGACTGGAGATCACCGCCATCCGCGACGTGACCCCCATTCCCCACAACGGCTGCCGGCCGCCCAAGCGGCGACGCGTGTAAGAGGAGACGTACGTGGCACGATATCGAGCCGCCGCCTGTCGGCAGTGCCGGCGAGAGGGCATCAAGCTCTTCCTGAAGGGCTCCCGCTGCTTCACCGAGAAGTGCGCCATCGAGCGGCGGAACTATCCGCCCGGACAGCACGGGCTCGGGCGCACCAAGCCGACCCAGTACGGCATCCAGCTGCGCGAGAAGCAGAAGGCCAAGCGCATCTACGGGGTGCTGGAGGCGCAGTTCCGGCGCTACTTCGCGTGGGCCGAGGCCGACAAGGGGGCGACCGGCGAGAACCTGCTGAAGTATCTCGAGCGGCGCCTCGACAACGTGGTGTTCCGGCTCGGCATGGCGGCCTCCCGCCGCGAGGCGCGGCAGATGATCGGCCACGGCCACGTGCAGGTCAACGGGCGCAAGGTGTCGATTCCGTCCTTCATCGTGCGGGTGGGCGAGGTGGTGCAGCTGCGCCCGAACTCCAAGATGCAGGAGCGGGTGGCGGACAATCTGACCGCGGGGCGCTCGCCGGTGCCGCCGTGGCTCGAGCTCGACGTGAACGAGAAAAAGGGGACGGTGCGCGGCCTGCCGCTCCGGGAGGACATCCAGGTCCCGGTGCAGGAGCAGCTCATCGTCGAGCTGTTCTCGAAGTAAGCCGGTCGGCCGACAGAAGGGGCATATGGCAAGAATTCCGTTCCAGAAGCCGAGATCGATCCAGTGGGAGATCCTCTCCGACCGCTACGGGCGTCTGGTGGCGGAGCCGTTCGAGAAGGGGTACGCGCTCACGGTCGGTCACTCGCTGCGGCGCACGCTGCTGGCGATCGTACCGGGCTCGGCGGTGGCGTGGGTGCGCATCGACGGCGTGAAGGACCCGTCCGGCAAGATCCCCGCGGTGCAGGAGGAGACCACCGACGTTCTCCTCAACGTGAAGAAGCTGGCGGTGAACGTGCCGTCCGGGGAGCCCACCCAGACGCGCCTCGAGGCCAGGGGCCCCAAGACGGTCACCGGCGCCGACGTGTCGGAGGCGGGCGGGGTGGAGGTGCTGAACCCGGAGCTGCACATCGCGACCCTCACTGAGGGCGGCTCGCTCACGATGGAGCTCGGGATCGGCGTGGGTCGGGGCTACGTGGCGGCGGATCGACACCCGGCGGGGACGGTGCCTCCGGGGGCGATCGCGCTCGACGCGGCGTACTCGCCGATCCAGCGGGTCTCCTACAGCGTGGAGAACGCGCGGCTCGGCAAGGTGACCGACTACGAGAAGCTGATCCTCGAGATCTGGACCAACGGGGCGGTGTCGCCCGAGGAAGCGCTGGGGCGAGCGGCCCGTCATCTGAAGGCCCACTTCTCCCACCTGGCTCCCGAGGGGCGGGAGGAGGACGACGACGAGGTGGAGGCCACCGGCGAGGGCTTCCTCCAGGAGAGCCTGGCCAAGCCGCTGGAGGATCTGCCGCTGCCCGCGCGCGCGATCAACGCGCTGAAGAATCACGACATCATGGTGGTGGCGGACCTGGTCCAGAAGACGGACGAGGATTTGGAGTCGGTGAAGAACCTGGGCGAGAAGTCGATCGACGAGATCAAGGCCGCGCTGGCATCCCTCGGTCTGTCCCTGGGCATGCGGATCGATCCGAACCTCCTCGGCGCCCTCGGGCGCGAGAGCGCGAAATGAGGCACGGCAAGGCGGGCTTCAAGCTCGGGCGCGTCACGAATCACCGGTGGGCCCTCTTCCGCAACCTGCTGGTGGCCCTCTTCCGCCACGAGCGCATCATGACCACCGAGGCCAAGGCCAAGGCGGTGCGCGGCCTCGCCGAGCACATGGTGACGCTGGCCAAGCGCGAGAGCCTTCACGCCCGACGGCAGGTGCTCGCGATGGTGCCGGACACCGAGGTGGTGGAGAAGCTCTTCGACACGATCGCGGCCCGCTTCAGCGAGCGGCACGGCGGCTACACCCGCATCATCAAGGCCGGCCCGCGACCCGGCGATCGGGCGCCCATGGTGCTGCTGGAGCTGGTGGACCGGCCGGAGGCGCCCAAGGAGAAGGGGAAGAAGGACGCCAAGGCCGAGAAGGCGCCCAAGGAAGACAAGAAGGGCAAGGGTGAGGCCGGGGCCGGCGCCGCGAAGGGCCGGCGCAAGAAGGCCGCCGCCGCAGCCGGCTAGAGCGACAACCGGCTGTCCGCGGCCCGCTCACTCCGCGGGCAGCCGGCCGCCCGTACCGCGTTCGAGAACGGTCCCGCCTACTTCAGGTTTTGCCTGAAGAAGTCCACGGTGCGGCGCCACGCGTCCTCGGCCGAGGCCTTGTGGTAGACGTCCGGCCGGTCGTCGTTGAAGAAGCCGTGGTCGACCCCCGGGTAGATGTGAATCTCCACCGTCTTGCCTGCCTTCTTGATGTCGGCTTCCACCTGCCGCGCGGTCTGCGGGGTGACGAAGGCGTCCTTCTCCGCGAACAGACCGAGCACCGGGCCGCTCAGCTTCGTGTAGTCCGGCTTCACGTTGGGATGGATCCCGTAGAAATCCACCACCGGCCCCACGCTCGGGTTGGTGCACGCGGCGAACAGGGCGAGCTGGCCGCCCATGCAGAACCCCACCGCGCCCAGCTTGGCGGTCGAGGAGTGACCGGCGAGGTACTTGGCGGCGCCGGAGAGGTCCTTCTCGGCTCGCTCGATGTTGAGGGCCATGAACAGCTTGCCGGCCGCGTCGGGCTCGCTGGCGGTCTCGCCGTGGTAGAGGTCGGGCGCGAGCGCTGAGAAGCCGGCCGCCGCGAAGCGGTCTGCCACGCTCTTGATGTGGCCGACCAGCCCCCACCACTCCTGGATCACGATCACGCCGGGCCCCTTGCCCGCGGCCGGGGTCGCGAGATAGCCCTTTGCGGTGTGCCCGTTGCTCGGGAACTCGACCATCTTGCCCGCCATCGCGCTGTCCTTTCCTGGTCGTGAATGGTGAATAGGGTTGCGCTGCGATTCGGCTAGACTGTACCGCTTCCGGCCGACTTTTGCCCGGGGTCCCGCCCGCCGGTCTCAGGCGGAGGAGCGGCGGGCTTCTTGTCGGGAGTGATGCGAACGGACAGGACCCGGCGCTTGTCGGCCTCGAGCACGGTCACGGTGTAGCCGCGGACCCGGAAGACCTCGCCGACCAGGGGGATCCGGTGCAGGGTGGCCAGGATCAGGCCGGCCACCGTCTCGAAGTCGCCCTTCGGCAGATCCCAATCGAGCGCGTCGTTCAGCTCCTCGAGCCGGGTCCGGCCCGCCACCCGGTAGCTTCCGTCGGGGAGGCGCTCGACGGCCTCGGGCGTGCGATCGTGCTCGTCCCGGATGTCCCCCACCACCTCCTCGACGATGTCCTCGACGGTGACGATGCCGACCGCGCCGCCGTACTCGTCGACCACCACCGCCAGCTGCACCCGGTTCTTCTGCATCTCCCGCAGCAGGTCGTCGATGTGCTTGGTCTCCGGAACATAGGTGGCCGGCCTCATCAGCTCCCGCACGCTGGCCGCCCCGTTGCCGTGACGCAGCAGATCCATGGCGGTCACCACGCCCGTGATGTTGAAGACCTTGTCGGTGAACACCGGGATGCGGGAGAAGCCGCGCTCCTGGATGAGGCGGACCGCGTCGGCGCCCGAGGCGGTCTCGGGCAGCGCGGCCACGTCCACCAGCGGCACCATCACCTCCCGCACCGCGGTCTCGCCGAGATCGAAGATCTTGTCGATCATCTCCGCCTCGGTCACGGTGACGTCGGCTTCCTCGGGTTCCATCTGGAGCAGGAGCTTCAGCTCCTCGCGCGAGACGAATTGACGGGTGCTGGTCCGCTCGCGCCCGATCAGGGCGAGGGCCCAGCCCACCATGGCGTTGGCGCCCCAGGTGAGCGGCGTCAGCACCTTTCCGAGCGTCTCGATCACCGGGAAGAGCCAGAGGATCAGCGCGGTGGCGCGCTCCCGGGCGATGGCTTTCGGGATCACCTCGCCGAAGATCAGCATGATGGGGGTGAGCGTGGCGGTGACCAGGATCGCCGCGATGCCGCCCACCCAGGGGAGCAGGGCCCAGGTGGCCACCGAGGACGCGGTGATGTGGGCGATGGTCACGCCCATCATGGCGGTGGAGAGCAGGCGCTCCGGACTGCGAAACGCCTCCAGATAGCGAACCGCGGTGCGGTTGCCGCCCTCGGCCAGGTGGCGCAGGCGGAGCCGGTTGGCCGCGATGAACGCCATCTCGGCCGCCGAGAAGAGCGCGGTCACCAGCAGGGCGGACCCGATGATCCAGACGTAGATCACGCGGCCTCGCCGTGCGTCGTGACGTCGGGCAGGGTGACCAGGACCTCCAGCACGCGGGTGCGTTCCACCTTCTCCACCGCGACCCGCACCCCATCCGACTCCTTCTTCTCGCCCTTGTGGGGCACGCGCCCGAACAGATCGAGCACCCAGCCGCCGACGGTGTCGAAGGCCTCGTTGGAGATCTGGAGCCCGGTGGCCGCGTTCAGCTCGTCGATCGGCAGCCGCCCGGACACCCGGAACGTCTGCGGGGTCACCCGCTGGATCAGGCGCTCGTCCTCGTCGTACTCGTCGCGGATCTCGCCCACCAGCTCCTCGAGGAGATCTTCCAGGGTCACCAGCCCGGCGGTGCCGCCGTACTCGTCGACCACGATGGCGAGGTGGAGCTTCTTGGCCTGGAACTCCCGCAGCAGCGCGTCGGCCCGCTTGGACTCCGGCACGAAGTAGGGTGGGTGCAGATGCGGGCGGAGATCGAAGTCGGCGGGCAGCCCGTGGAGGTAGGGCAGGAGGTCCTTCGTGTAGAGGACCCCCACGATCTGGTCCACGGTGTCCTCATAGACCGGGACCCGCGAGTGGAGCTGCTCGCGCAGCTGGGGGAGGACGAGCTCGGGCTCGGTGGCGACGTCGAGGCAGAACATGTCCGGGCGCGGGACCATGACCTCCCGGACCAGGGTGTCTTCGAGCTCGAACACGCGATGGATCATCTCGCGCTCGCTGCGCTCCACCACGCCCTCGCGCGCCCCCACGTCGACCAGCGTCCGCAGCTCCTCTTCCGAGATCTCGGGCCGGCCCGGCTGGCGCTCGGAGCCGACCACGCGAAGGGTGATCGCGGTCAGGGCGCCCAGCCCGGCTCGGATGGGCGTGAGCAGGACCGAGAGCCACGCCACCGGCCGGTTGACCCACGCCGCGTAGTGCAGCGGGTGCTCGACCGCCAAAGTCATCGGGAGCACCTCCCCGAACACGGTGAGGAGGAAGATCATGCCCGCGATGGCGATGCCGAGGCCTCCGGAGCCGAAGATCTGCTCGGCGATCGCGGCGGCCAGCGCGGAGGCGCCGATGTTGACCACCGTGATGCCGACCAGTAAGGTCACCAGCAGCTCGTGGGGCTGGGCCAGCAGCGGGGCCAGCGGTCCGGGCTGCTGGCCCTGCTGCTCGGCCAGCTCCCGAAGCCGGGTGCGGCCCAGAGAGAAGTACGCGGCTTCCGCGCCGGAGAGCATCGCCGAGAGCAGGAGCAGCACGCCGAGCCCGATCAGCTCGGGAACGATCCGGCTATCCACGTTCGCTAGTCCTGGAAGTGCTGGTAGCCACTCCGCACCGTGACCGGTTGGCCGGCCGCGTCGACGAACACCACCGCGCCCGCCGGTCCCTCGATCCGCCCGATGACGGTGAGCGCCGTTCCGGTCGCCGCCCCCAGCCCATCCGCCAGCCGGGTGGCCGCGTCCGGCTCGCAGGTCAACAGGAGCTCGTAGTCCTCGCCGCCTCCCACCGCCCAGTCGCGCGGGTCGACTCCGAGCGCCTCGCCCGCGGCGCGGGCCGCGACGGCGATCGGGACGTCGTCGAGTCGGACCCGAGCCCCCACTCCGCTCTCCCGGCAGATGTGTTCCAGGTCGGTGGCGAGGCCGTCGGAGCAGTCCATCATCGCGTGGACCCCGACCGCCTCGCCCAGCCAGCGCCCCTCGGCCACCCGGGCCTGCGGCCGCAGATGGCTCGCGATGATCTCGGCCAGCGGCCCGGGCGCGAGGCCGGCCGCCCGCGCCTGGTCCGCTCCGATTTCGAGGGCGTGGAGGCCGGCCCCGGAGCCGCCGAGCCGCCCGGTGACCGCCACCGCGTCCCCGGGGCGGGCGTGGGACCGGAGGCGGGGCGCGCCCGGATGCACGCCGAGGAGCGTGACGTTCACCATCCAGCCGCTGGGTGACGCCGAGGTGTCGCCGCCGACCACGGTCACCCCGTGGGGCGCGCCGGCGGCGGCCATGCCCGCGTAGAAGGCGTCGATCGCCTCGGGCTCGGTACTCGCCGGAACCGCGAGCGCCACCAGGGCCCACCGCGGGATGCCGCCCATGGCGGCGATGTCCGAGAGATTGACCGCGAGGGCTTTCCAGCCGATGTCGGCGGGAGCGGCGGAGCGGGTACGGAAGTGCACGTTCTCGATCAGCAGGTCGGTGGTGGCGAGGAGGCGGTGGCCGGGCGGCACGGTCATCACCGCGGTGTCGTCGCCGATTCCCACCTCGAGACCGTCCGCGCGGCCGGTCGCCGCTTCGCTCCGCCTGATGCGGCGGATCAGCCCGCGCTCACCCAGTCGGCCCAGACCCACCCGTTCGGGTGGCTCGGATGCCCTCATGCGGTGGCGGCGACGGAGCTGAGCTCGAGGAAGTTCGCCAGCAGCGCCTTGCCCTGGGTCGTCAGGATCGACTCGGGGTGGAACTGCACGCCCTCGACGGGATAGCGCCGGTGGCGCAGGCCCATGATCTCGCCGTCTTCCGCCCGCGCGGAGATCTCCAGGTCGGCCGGGAGCCCGGCCTCCAGGACCACGAGCGAATGGTATCGCGTCGCCTCGAAGTTGTTGGGCAGGCCCCGGAAGACGCCTCGTCCGTCGTGCGAGATGGTCGAGGTCTTGCCGTGCATCTGACGGCCGGCGCGAGCGACGGTGCCGCCGAACGCCTGGCCGATGGCCTGGTGGCCGAGGCACACCCCCAGGATCGGCACCCGGGCGTGGAAGCGCTCGATGAGCCCGAGCGAGATGCCGGCCCCGTCGGGATTGCCCGGCCCGGGGGAGATCACGATCGCGTCGGGGGCGAGGGCTTCCACGTCGTCGACGGTGAGGGCGTCGTTGCGCGCGACGTGCAGGGTGGCGCCCAGCTCGCCCATGTACTGCACGAGGTTGTAGGTGAACGAATCGTAGTTGTCGAGCACCAGGATCATCGGCCTGATTCCTGGGAGGCGATTCGCAGGGCGAGGATCATTCCCCGCGCCTTGGAGCACGTCTCGAGCCACTCGGTCTTCGGGTCGGAGTCGGCCACGATCCCCGCGCCCACCTGGATGGAGGCCCGGCGCCCGTGACACACCACCGTGCGGATGGTGATGCACGAATCGAGATTGCCCGAATACGAGATGTAGCCCACCGCGCCGCCGTACGGTCCGCGGCGTGTGGGCTCGAGCTCCTCGATGATCTCCATCGCCCGGATCTTGGGCGCCCCGGTGAGAGTGCCGGCCGGGAAGCAGGCCGCCAGCACGTCGAACGCGTCCTTGCCCGGCTCGAGCCGGCCGCGCACGTGGCTGACCAGATGCATCACGTGCGAGTAGCGCTCGACCACCATGAACTCCGAGACCTCGACCGACCCGATCCGGCTGACCCGGCCGACGTCGTTGCGGCCGAGATCGACCAGCATCACGTGCTCGGCCCGCTCCTTGGGGTCCGAGCGCATCTCGCTCGCCAGCCGGGCGTCCTCCTCCTCGTTCCGGCCGCGGGGATGGGTGCCCGCGATGGGGCGCTCCTCCACCCGATCGTCCTCCATGCGGACGAGCACTTCCGGCGACGAGCCGACGATGCTGGTCTTGCCCAGGCGGAGGAAGAAGAGGTACGGCGACGGGTTCACCGTGCGCAGCGCCCGATAGAGCGTGAACGGGTCCGTGCGCAGCTCGGTGTCCAGGCGGCGCGAGATCACGATCTGGTAGGCGTCCCCGGCGGCGATGAACTCCTTGGCCCGACGCACGCCGTCCATGAACGTGGCCTGATCCATGGTCGACGTGAAGCCCTCGTCCCCGAGAGCCGCCAGCGAATCGAGGGGAGGCAGGGTCAGCGGCGCGGGTGAGCGGGCCGGCCGCCGCAAGTTCCCGAGCAGCATGCCGATCTTCACCGCGGCCGCGTCGTAGGCCCGATCCAGTGACGCGGGGTCCGTCTTGTCGACGTGGGCGTTGGCGATCACCAGCAGCCGATGGCGGAGGTTGTCGAACACCAGCAGCGTGTCCGTGAACATGAACACCGCATCCGGCAGCTTCTGGTCGTCCTTGGCCAGGGACGGGAGCCGCTCGACGTGGCGGATCATGTCGTAGGAGAGGAAGCCCACCGCACCGCCCTGGAAACGGGGCAGCCCCGGCACCGGAACCGGCTTGAACTGGGCAAGGAGGCCGCGGAGGCAGTTGAACGGATCCCGGCCGGCCAGGAGCTCGGTGGTCCCGTCGGCGCGCCGGACGCTGACCCGGTTGTCCTTCGCGGTGAAGATCAGGTGCGGGTCGCTGCCCAGGAACGAATAGCGTGCCCACTTCTCGCCGCCCTCCACCGACTCGAGCAGGAAGGCGTACGGGCCGGGCCGGAGCCGCAGGAATGCGGACAGGGGTGTATCGAGATCCGCGGCCAGCTCGGCGAAGATCGGGATCAGGTTGCCCCGTCCGGCCAGGGCACGGAACTCCTCGCGCGTCGGTGAGAGCGGGGGTAGGCCGGGCCCCACCGTCGACATGAACCCGCTCAGCTGTTGGCGTCCAGCTTCTTCTTCAGCTGGGCCTTCGGCACCGCGCCGATCACCTGGTCGAGGACCTGCCCCCCCTTGACGAACAGGATGGTCGGGATCGAGCGGATTCCGTACCGGGCGGCGAGGGCCGGCTGCTCGTCCACGTTCACCTTCGCCAGCTTCACGCTGCCGTTGCTCTCGCGCACCAGCTCCTCGAGCGTCGGGGCGATCGCCCGGCAGGGGGCACACCACTCGGCCCAGAAGTCGACCATCATGAGCCCGCTGTGCTTGCCCAGTTCGGCGTCGAAGCTGGTTTCGGTGAGATGGAGCGTGGACTCGGCCATAAACCCAGGTCTCCTTGTCAGGTGAGCGGCTGCAGGACGGCAGGTGGGAGTTCCATAAAAACGCAGGCCTACGCTAGCATACGGCCCCCACCATCGCAAGCCGGCCCGGCGCCGGACCATTTCTCGTCACGGGCGATGGCCTACGAGACGGCTGCCGCCTCGCGGCGGTCGACGGTCAGGGGCACCGGGCCTGACAGTGCGCGTCACCGAGCGAACGTCCACGGCACGTCAGAACCTCGCCTGGCGGGCCGAAAAACGGGGTCGGCGGCCCGAAAGCCTTGAATCCACAAGAAGTCCTCGCGTCGTTTGCATATGCCTCGCAACCCGGCAGAAAACCTGGGTTGGTAGGGGCCTTGCAGTAGATGCACCCCCCTTGCGAAGACCCCTCAGGCTCTCGCTGCTGCGGGTGGGGCTCTCGAAGGGAAAGCAACGCCCGAGGCGGAGGACGATCGAGTGGGAAAGGTGATGGTCGTGGACGACGCGGTGTCGGAGCTCAAGATGATGGAGAGCATCCTGAAAGCGGCCGGCCATCAGGTGATCTCCTATCAGGACGGCGAACGGCTTGAGGAGCACGTGGTGGAGGAGCGGCCTGACGTGCTCCTGCTCGACATCGTGATGCCGAAGCGAAACGGCTACGAGGTTCTGCGGGGCATCCGCCGCGACCCTCGAACCAAGGACACCCCGGTCGTGTTCGTCAGCTCGAAGAACCAGGAGAGCGACCGCCTCTGGGGGCAGCGCCAGGGAGCGGCCGACTACCTGGCGAAGCCGTTCACCGCGGAGCAGCTCCTCGGCGTCGTCCGCCAATTCGTCAAGTAGCCCACGATGACCCACCCGGATGATCGCGTGTCCCCTCCTGCCGTTGGCGCGGAGCAGGCGCCGGCTGTCCGCGCCTGCCTGTTCAGCGTCTCGGGCGCGCGGCTGGCGGTGGATGTGCGGAGCGCGCGGGAAGTCGCGCTGTTCGATGAAATGACTCCGGTGCCGCGGGCGCCCCGCTACCTGGTGGGTGTCGCCAACCTCCGCGGCACCGTGGTGCCGATCGTCGACGTGGCGCCGCTGCTCGGCCGTTCGGCCCTTCGCGCTCCGCGGAGCGTGCGGACCCTGGTGCTTCGCGACGGCCCGCTCCTCGCCGCGGTCGCGGTGGAGGCGGTCCTGGGACTCGAGCCCTTCGAGGCCGTGCTTCCGCCTGATACGCCCGACGCCCCCGGGGATCGAGTTCCGCATCGTTTCGTGACCGGCTGGGTCAGCTGGGTCGGGGAGACCCTGCCTTTGCTGGACGTGGGACGCTTGCTCGCGGAGCTCCGGACGGGCTCGGCCGGCAACGCCAGGAACGCGGCATGAGCCGACGTCACAGAGCCCCCCACGCTGATCGGTCGGTGTCGTCATCGAGGACCGAGCGATGGCGATGAGTGACGTGAAGCAGATGTGGCGGCGGGGGCGGGCCGAGAAGCGGACCGACCCACCGGCGGGTGAGGCAGCGACCGCGACGAGTCCGGTGTCCGGGGTCCGCTTCGGCCTGCTGGCCAAGATCACCGTCTTCATGGCCGTGGTCCTGATCTCGCTGGCGGTGGTGAGCTGGATGGTGGCGTACCGCTCGCTCCAGGACACCTTGACGACAGAATTCACCGACAAGGGTGGCGTCATCGCGACCAGCCTGGCCGGCTCCGTGCCCGACCTGATCGCGAGCCGGGACGCATCGATGGTCCAGGCTCGGGCCGACGAGTTCGCGCGGGTCACCGGCGTCGCGTACGTGCTGGTCTACGACCCCCAGGGCCGCTTCCTGGCGCACACCCTGGGCTCGGTGGTGCCCGATGGCCTCGTGGAGCAGAACGCGATCCCCGGCCACGCGACGCGGCCCCAGGCGCAGCAGGTCCGCTACACGGATCCGCGTAGCGGCCGGCAGCGGGACGTCATCGACGTCGGGATGCCGGTGCGCGCCGGCAAGCTCGGCACGGTACGGGTGGGCATGGACAGGGAGGTCATCACCGCCACCGCGCTCCAGGCCGGCAACTCCCTGTTGCTGATCTTCGGCGGCATCGCGGCGGCGGCGCTGCTCGCTTCGGTGATCTTCGCCCAGCGCATCACGCGACCGGTGAACGCGCTGATGGCCGGGGCGGAGCGGGTCGGCCGCGGCGACCTCTCCGAGCTCGTGCCGGTCATGTCTCGGGACGAGATCGGCCAGATGGCGCTCACCTTCAACGAGTCCATCGTGCGGTTGCGAGAGCTGGTGCAGACCCAGGCCGACCGCGACGAGGAGCGGCGCAAGCGTGAGGACCTGCAACAGAACATCATCAAGTTCCTCGACACCGTCGTCGAGATCGGCAAGGGGGATCTCACGCGCCGCGGTGAGGTGACCTGGGACGTCCTCGGCAACGTGGTCGATGCGATCAACCTGATGGTGGAGGAGATTGCCGCCGTCATCGGCGACGTGCGCCAGACGGCCTTGAGAGTCAGCGCCGGCTCGCAGGACACGATCAAGCTGGCCGGCGAGCTGTCCGTGGCGGCGCAGGCGCAGGCCCGCGACGCGGCCAGTGTGACCCGCTCGGTCTCCGAGGTGATGACCTCGATTCGCCACGTCGCCTCGAGCGCGGACGAGAGCGCCCGCGCCGCCCACCAGGTGCTCGAGGCGTCCAGCAAGGGCGGGGACGCGGTGCGGGACAGCCTGGCCAGCATGCAGCAGATCCGCGGTGAGGTGCAGACGATCGCCAAGAAGATCAAGTCGCTGGGTGATCGGTCACTCGAGATCTCCGACATCGTGAATACCATTCAGGACATCGCGGCCCAGACCCACCTGCTCGCCCTCAACGCGTCCATCGAGGCGGCGGGCGCTGGTGAGGCGGGCCTGCGCTTTTCGGTGGTCGCCGACGAGGTCCGGAAGCTGGCCGAGCGCGCCACCCAGGCCACTCGCGACATCGGGGCCTTGATCAAGGGCGTCCAGGTGGAGACCCACGAAGCGGTGGTCGCGATGGAGTCCGGGACGCGCGAGGTGGAGTCGGGCTACGAGGTGAGCCAGCGGGCCGAGGAGGCGCTGCGGGAGATCGGCAAGATCTCGCACTCATCCGCGGAGCTCGCAGCCGAGATCTCGCGGGCGTCGCAGGAGCAGGTGCGCGGGGCGGAGGCGATGGCCAGCGCGGTGGAGGCGATCGCGGGCGCCGCGGTGAAGACCGAGCAGAACGTGCAGCAGAGTCGCGCCAACGTGGAGCAGCTGGCCCGGCTGGCCGAGGAGCTCACACTCAAGCTGTCCCGGTTCAAGCTGGGGAGCTGAGCCGCGCATGGCCGAACGCCGCGACCGGGAGCTGCTGCTGGGCATCTTCCTCATGGAGGCCTGGGATACCGCCGGGGCCCTGGAAGAGGGCCTGGTCGGGCTGGCCGCGCCCGAGCCGCCGGCGAAGGGGGTGATGACGCCGCTGGTGGTGCTGGCCCATCGGCTGAAGGGGTCGGCGGCGCTCTACGGATTTTCTGGTGTGTCGGAGCTGGCCGCGGCAGCGGAGCGCCTGCTGGATCACGCCCCCGGGGCCTCCCGCGAGGAACGGACGCGCGGGGCCGCGTTCCTGGGTGAGATGGTGACGGTGCTCAAGGAGTTGTTCGACGGGATCAGCGCGGCGGGAGTCGAGGATTCCGCGCGGATCGGCGAGTTCAAGGCTCGCTACCCGTTCTTCTTCTCACCCGACCGTGTCCTGGCCGCCCCGCAGGCCATCGAAAGCGCACCCTCCGCGCCGCGCTCCCCCGTCGCGGCCGCGCTGGACCGATTCTTTCGGGACGGGCGCGAGATGCTCGAGTACTTCTTGCCCGAGGCGAGCGAGCATCTCGACGTGATGACCACCGCGCTGCTGGCCATCGAGGCCGGCGCCCGTGATGACGAGACCCTGGCCACCGTGTTTCGTTCGGTGCACACGCTCAAGGGCGCGGCGTACACGGTGGGCTGCACACCGATCGGGGACGCGGCTCATCAGATCGAGGATCTGCTGGGAGCGATCCGGGAGCACCGGCTCTCGCTGAGCTCGGCGGTGACCGAGGCTCTGTTCGTCGGGACCAGTGCGATGAAGCAGGTCCTCCAAAGTGGCGGGGTGGTTTCCGATGACATCGCGCTCGCCCTGGACGGCGCCACCCAGGATCTCCGGGCCATCATGGCTTCCGCTCTCGCCGACACTGCCCTGCCGGCCATTGGTTCGGATGCGCGCGACGCCGGCTCAGCCGAGGCAGAGCCGGCCCTGCCGGTGACCTCCTCCGAGCCCCTGATCGCGGCAACCCCTCACCTGGACGTGGCTCCCGTCGCGCCGGTCTGGGCGGGATTCGACCGCCCGGAGTTCCTCGAGCGCCTGGAGGCGCTGCCCCGGCCAGCCCCGCAACCGGCCGGCGCGCCCAGCGGACCCAGTATCCGGGTGCCGGTGGAGCGGCTGGACGGCCTCATGAACCTGGTCGGCGAGCTCATGATCGTCCGCAGCCGCCTCGATCAACGCCTGGTCCAGCTGGATCAGGTGAGCCAGCTCCTCATCGCGAGCCGCAGCCGGCTCGGGCAGATCGGCCGTGAGTTCGAGTTTCGCCGCCATCCCCTGACGCGTCCGCCGCGCGCGGCGGAGAGCGGGCCGGGGGGCGACAGCGTCCGTGATCTCTCCGATCTGTTCGCCGACCTGGAATTCGATCGCTACGACGATGTCAACATCCTGGCCCGCAGCGTGGCCGAGATGTCGGCGGATATGGGTGAGGTGCAGAGCCAGCATGCGACGCTCCTGCGCGCCGTGCGCGAGGACACGGCCCAGCTGCAGCGTCTGATCGCGGCGCTCCGCAAGGACATCACGCGCGCCCGCATGGTCTCGATCGGACGGCTCTTCACGCGGGTGGCCCAGCAGGTGCGAGAGGCGGCCCGCGCTACCGGCAAGGTGGTGGCACTCACGGTGCACGGTGAGACCGCTGAAGTGGACAACAGCGTGATCGAGCAAGTCGCGGATCCGCTGCTGCACCTGATCCAGAACGCGATCGACCACGGCATCGAGAGCCCCGCCGAACGGGAGCGGGCCGGCAAGCCGACCGAGGGACGCCTGACCCTCACCGCCTCCCAGGCCGGCGGGTTCGTCCTGGTAGAGGTGGAGGACGACGGTCGCGGCATCGACGCGGACCGGCTGCGACGACACGCGGTGGAGCGGGGGCTGCTCACGGCGCCCGACGCCGCGGCGCTGTCGGATCGAGACGCCCTGAACCTGATCTTCGTGACCGGTTTCAGCACCGCCTCCGCGGTCACCCGGACCTCGGGTCGGGGCGTCGGCCTGGACGTGGTACGGACCAACGTGAGCCGACTCAACGGGGAGATCCACGTCGAGACCGAGCCGGGGCGGATGACTCGCTTCGTGCTCAGGCTGCCGCTCACAGTGGCGATCGCGGACGCCCTCATGGTCCGATGCGCCTCCCACGTCATCGCCTTTCCGCTGACCGCGGTCAGTGTGATGCGCCCGGTGACACCGTCCGAGATCGTGCGGGCGAATGGGCGTGAGACCGTCCGTCTGGACGATCAGACCATCGACGTGCTGCGGCTCGACCAGGTGCTCGGGCTTCGGGGGGCACCTCCGGCCGCGCGGCTGCCGATGGTGGTGCTGCGTGGCGGCGGCCGGCCGTTCGGAGTGCTGGTCGACGAGCTCCTCGGCAAGGAGGAGATCGTCATCAAGAGCCTTGGCGCCTTCCTGGAGGGGGTCGGCCCGTACTCCGGCGCGACGATCTCCGGTGAGGGGCGGGTAATCCTCCTGATCGATCCGACCATGCTGCGCGAGGTGGCGACCGAGGCGCTGATGTCCACGGCGCCGACCACGCGAGAGGAATCGCCGGTCGAGATCACGACCGAGCGGCCGCGCATCCTGCTCGTGGACGACTCGGTGAGCATCCGGAAATTCGTGGGGCAGATGCTGGAGAAGGCCGGGTTTCGCGTCGTCACCGCGATCGACGGACAGGACGCCCTTCAGCGCCTCACCGAGCAGCCGGTCGACCTCGTCATCACCGATCTGGAGATGCCGCGCCTGAACGGCTACGCGCTGATCGAGGACCTCCGCCGGCGCAGCACGACCCGCGACGTCCCGGTGATCGTGCTGACCACGCGGGCCGGGGCCAAGCACGTGGAGCTGGCCCGCCGGCTCGGCATCCAGCACTACGTGACCAAGCCGGTCGAGGAGCAGAGCTTCGTCGGGCTCGTGGAGTCGGTGGCCGACGCGTCCGCCGGGACGATCGCGATGAGCGGCCGGCTCGGGATGAAAGGGTAGCCCGTGGCCGGCGCGAAGGTACTCGTGGTGGACGCCAACCAGGACAGCCGCGCGGCCCTGGCTCACGCGCTGACCGAGGCCGGCTATGAGGCCGCGGTGGCCACCAGCGGATCGTTCGCCTTGACCATGCTGGAGTGGGAGCAGCCGGACCTCATCGTGAGCTACGCGAAGGTGCAGGACATGGACGGCTACGAGCTGTTCACGATGGTCCGGCGCGACCCGGCCACCAAGGACACCCCGTTCTTGCTCCTGGCCGGCCGCGATCGACCGATCGCGCTTGCCGCCACCGAGGCCGGCGTGGACATGACGGTGACCGGAGACTTCTCGCTGGACACGGTCATGCGGCGAATCCGCGAGCTGCTGGGTGACGAGTCGGTCACGCCGATCCCGACGCCCCGCCCGGAACCGGCGGCGCCCGTCGCCAAGGCGCCGGTGAAGATGCCGGCTCGCAGCGCCGAGCCGATGTCGCCCCCGCCGGTCCCCGCCGGCGTGGCGCCGGCGCCGGCGGTGCCACCGGCCAAGCCTTCGACCGAGGCGCCATCCCGGAGCAGCTTCCAGGGCTCGCTCGGCGTGATGGATCTGACCGAGCTCACTCAGGTCATCTCCCTCGGGGTCAAGACGGGCGAGCTCGTGCTGTCCTTCTCGAAGGGGGAAGGCCTGATTCTGTTCGAGGCGGGCCGAGTGGTGCACGCGGAGTTCTCGGGGCATTCGGGGGAGCCGGCCTTCGCCGCCATGGTGGCGGCGTCCCAGCGGGAAGGCGAGGCGCGGTTCTGCTTCAACCGCGCGGACCGGGAGGCGATCGCGGGCCGTCCCCGAACCATCTCGCGCAACGTGGAGCAGCTCCTCCTGAGTGTGGCCCAGGAGATCGACGAAACGAGTGAGCATGCCGGCGGCGGCCGCGAGGCGGCGCGCGTGAGGCGGACGGGAGACGTCTAGGTCATGCCCAAGGTACTGGTGGTCGACGACAGCCTGAGTGTCCGCAAGGTGGTGCAGCGGGCGCTCGAGTCACGACGCATCGAGGTGTTGTCGGCCGCGTCCGGGAACGAGGCACTCGAGCAGATCGGACGCAATGTGCCGGACCTCGTCGTCTGCGACGTGATCATGCCGGACATGGACGGCTACCAGATCTGCGATTTCGTCAAGAAGCATCCGACGCTCTCGCAGACTCCGGTGCTCCTGATCTCCGGCATCGTCAACGGCACGGTACTCGAGCGCGCGGCCAAGGTTCGATCGGACGACGTGATGCGGAAGCCGTTCGCAGCCGAGGAGCTGCTGCAGCGGATCGACAGCCTCCTGGGCGCCCAGACGAAGTCGGTGCCGGCCGTCTCGCCGTCACCTCCGGGTTCGAAATCGTCTTCGATACCGGCTCCCATGTCCGCCGAGGCATCCCCCTCCACCGTTGCGGGCTCGCGGGGCGTACCGACGCAACCGGTCATGGCAGCCGCGCCGGCCGCGCCCGTTGCCGCGGCGCCCATCCCGACCGCCCCGGAGGCGCCGGCGGATCTGAAGGCCGTGTTGGAAAGCGTGGCCGGCGTGCCGGGCGTGTCGCTGACCGCTCTGATGGACCGAGAGGGTGCCCTCATGGAGGCCGCCGGCGGGCTCCTACCCGAGGCGGGCCTCACGGGTGCCCTGGCCTCGTGCCTGGTGGACGCCACCGGCGGTGTGGGCGAGGCGCTCAAACAGGGCCGTGTGCAGAGCATCATTCTGGAGTACGAGACGGGTGTCGTCCTGCTGAACGTGGTGGGTGACGACGCCATGCTCGCCGTCGTGCTCGACGACCCCGCGGTCCTCGGCAAGGTCCGCTACCACGTGAAGAAGGCCCTTCCGGACCTGGTCCGGGGGCTTTGAGGCTCTTTCCATGAGAACGTCCTACGATTCGAGCGCGCGGCGGCTGTCATCCTGGCTGATGGTGGTGCTGGGACTGGCCGCCTACGTTGGCCTGCTCTATGGCCTCACGCTGGTTCCGCTGCAGCTCGAAGTGCCGTTGCCTTCGTGGGGCGTTGCGGTCGCGCCTCCGATCGCCTATGGGCTGCTGGTGCTGCTCATGGTCCGCTGGCCGACGCCGCTGGGCTGGCTGATCGGGACTGCGGTCCTGAGCGGTCTCCACACCGCGCTGACGTTCGCCCGCGCGCCCATTTCGGCCTTTCTGGACCCGACCCTGGCGGGCCGTCCGCTCCCGTGGGTGGTGCCTCCGCCGCTGCCCGAGCTGATCGGGCTCGTCCTGCTGCTCGTACCGCTTCGTGATCTGCTTCGAGCCCGGCGCCCGTCCGCTCGGGAGCGCCTGGCCGCCGCGAGGGCCGCGGGCGCCACCCGCGTCCGCGGCACGGGGCGTCCGGTGCAGCCGGCCCCGGTTGACGACCGGATCACCGCCAGCGAGGGACCGACGCCGGCGCGCGTCGAGGTGGCTCCCGAGCCTACGCCTGCCGTGCCCGTCGCTCCGGCCGCGCCGGCGCCTGCGCCGGTCACCACGACGGTGTCCGCCGTGGACATCGAATCGGGGGATGAGATCCGGCGGCGGCGTGCGGCCGCAAGAGCCGAGCGACGCCGGGACATGGAAGCGCGCCGGCCCGCTCCTCGTCAATCCGACGCCGTCATTCGGATCGCGCTCAACCGGATCATGGATCAGCTGCCCCCCGGCACATTCCTGGCGCCGGAGGACGAGGTCGCGGCGAACCTGCGGCAGCCGGGCTACCTCCTGATCCCGGGTGACCTTGTCGTGACCCAGCTCTCCGAGGGCGTGGCTCGGGTCGCCTGGAACGACATCGTCGACCAGTTCCCGGCCCACCTGATCGGGCTCAGCCGGGACGAGATCACCGAGCATCTGGCTGAGGGGCTTCGCCTTCCGCTGGACGAGGTGGTGAGCCAGCTGCCGCAGGATTTGTTCGTCGCGGACAGGCCGGAGGTCGAGGTGCCGGGTCTGGATCGGATTCCGGTGCCGTTCCATCCCGTGGACGACGCGGCCCCGGCCGCGCCGCCCGTCCCGGCCGCCGCGCCGATCCCGTCCGCGCCGCCTGTCCCGCCCGGCCCCTCGGCGGGCCCGAGTGCTCCCGATGTTGTGCCCGCTCGCATCGCGTCGCAGGTCGCGCCCGCTGCTCGCCCAAGCCTTGCCCGGCCCACGCCGGCACCGATCGCTCCCGAGCCGCCGTCCTATGTGGACGAGCCGAGCGTTCCCGCTCCTGCGGTGAGTATCGAGGCCGCGGCGGCCGCACCGATCACGGCGGCTGCTCCGGTCGTGCCTCCGCCGACGATCCATCCCGTTCCGGGACCGACCTCAGCCGCAGAGGCTGCCTCCAATCCGGCTCCAGAGTTTCGCGAGGCCACCGTGCAGATCTCGCTGGCGCGACTGGAAGCTGAGATCCCGGCCGAAGCGTTCAGAGAGCCCTGGGCGCAGGTCTCGGCCCGGATGCATGCCCCGGGGGTGCTGCTGGTCCCGCTCTCGAAGGTCCTGCCCCAGCTCGGCGAAGGGCTCGTCCGCGTGGGCTGGGAGGTGGTGGCGCCCCAGTTTCCGCACGACCTGATGATCATCTCCGATGCCGAGATGGCGTCGCGCCTGCCGCACGGGTTGCAGCTGCCGCTCGATGAGGTCGTTCGTCAACTATCTGCCGACCTCTTCGCCAACACGGGTCCCGCGGCGGACGTCAGCGGGCTCGAGAGCTTCCCGGCGCCCTTCCAGCCTCTGGTCTCGGATCCGTCACCCGAGGCGGTTTCTGCCGCCACATCGGCGCCTGTCGCTTCACCGGTGACCCCTGCGGAGCCGCCGCCGTCCCCCTTGCTCGGATCTCCGGCGTCCCCCGTTGCCGTCGACGCGGACGTCGCGGCGGAGCCGGGTCCGAGCGTCGAGGTCCCGGAATCCACGCCGATCGCCGAGCCGCTCGCTGTCGAGACGTTCGCCCGCGTGGACTACCGGGAGCCGGAGACCGTGAAATCGTCCGAGGCGGCCGGAGACGTCATTTCCCACGATGAAGCGAGCCAGTCTCAGGTAAAGGCGGCAGAGAGCCACGACGGTCAGTCGGCGGTGGAGGCCTCCGCACCGGCCAGGCCGGAATTGGTGCCGACGGAGGAGCCCACGGTGCTTCCGGAGCCGGTCGTGACGCCGGCCGCGGCAGGGACCGAGCCGGCACCCATCGTCCACGGAGCGGCCGGCGTCAGCGTCGACCCATCCGAGCCGCGTCCAGTCGGTCGGTGGAACGATTCCGAACCCCGGTCGGCTACTCCGCCCCTGGCGGCCACCTCGCCCGCCGAGCCGAGGCACCGCTGGGACGACGTGACGGTTCCGTCAGAGCCCGGACCGCTCGCTCACGGGCTCGATCCGGAATCGTCGAGCCGGCTTCGGCAGATCGCTGGACTGCTGACGCGGGTCGCGCCCTTCGAGGCCACCGTGCAATCAATGGAAGGCGTGAAGGTGTACGCGTTCGTCGCTCCCGCGGTATCGGGTGAGCTTGCAGGGGCCGCGACGGGGCTGGCCCTCCCGCTTCTGACCGAGGGGCGGGCGCCGTGGGCCATCGATCAACTCACCCTCCGGGGTGCCGAGACGGCCCTGGTCCTCACGCCGCTCGGCCCCGCGCGAGGCCCCGTGCTCGCCGCCGCAGTGCGACGAGGCGGGGCGTTGGCGCTGCTGGAGATGCTGTGCCGGCGTGCGGTCGACGGTGACCGGGGTGCATCCGTGTCCTCGGCATCCGCCGGGTGCGACCGCGCGGGAACTCTGGTCGCAACCGCGGTGTCCCCGGCCGCTTCGGCGCACGCATCCAGCCTTACCGCCTTCGGAGCGGTCACCGCATCGGTCCTGCGGGACACCGAAGGCGAGACGACGTTCTTCTTCTTCCTGCCGTCGGGCGTCGACGTGCCGGCGGTGGGAGCGTTCGCGCAGGATCTCCAGGCCGTCATGCGGAAAGCGGCGGGATCCGGCGCCGTGTTCCGGAGCGCGGTGGTGCGCTCCGGGCGCACGATCGTGGTCATCCAGCCCGAGGAGGTCGGGCACGGTCGGTCGATCGTGGTGGTGGCGGGTGGGGACGTCACCCGGCCCGGCCTGGCGTATCGCCAGGTCGAGCGCGCGATCGCCACCCTGGCCCAGGCCTGAGGCGCCGATGTCGATCATCAACTACGCTCAGAAAGAGATCAGCTTCAAGGTCGTGTACTACGGCACCGGAGTCGCGGGCAAGACGGCCAACCTCCAGTACATCTACCGGGGGCTGCCAGACGTGAATCGCGGCAACATGGTGTCCCTCGCCACCGGAGACGATCGCACGCTGTTCTTCGACTTTCTGCCGGTCTCGGCGGTGACGGTGCGGAACTTCGTGGCCAAGTTCCAGCTCTACACGGTGCCGGGCCAGGTGTACTACAACATGACGCGAAAGCTGGTCCTGCGCGGCGTAGACGGCATCGTGTTCGTCGCGGACTCGCAATGGGACCGGCTACGGGAGAACGTCGAGAGCTTCCGAAACCTGGAAGAGAATCTCAAGGAGTACGGGTACAATCTTGATGAGATCCCGTACGTGATCCAGTACAACAAGCGGGATCTGCCCAACGTGGCTCCGGTCGAATACCTCGAATACCTGCTGAACCGGAGGCCCCGGAGAGTCCCGTATTTCGAGTCGGTCGCGATCGAGGGCAAAGGCGTGTTCGACACGCTGAACACGGTGTCGCGCATGGTGCTCGTCGCAGGGTTCGGACAAGAACAGGGGGCGCTCAATGAGTCTAAATGACAACATGGCCATCCACGAGGAGGACGCCCAGCGGATCAACGGTGTCCTCCTGCACTTCCTCGGAGAATCCGGGGCGATGGAGGCGCTCCTCATCGATCGCAGTGGGCAGCTGCTGGCCCGCGGCGGGGCCTCGCGCTCTCTGGACACGGTCTCCCTGTCCGCGCTCGCGGCGGGTGCCTTCAGCTCGACCGCGGCCATGGCGCGGCTGCTGGGCGAGACCGAGTTCACGATGCTGTTCCACCAGGGCGTGAAGGAGAGCATTCACGTCGCCGCGGTCGACGAGCACGCGATCCTGCTCGCGATCTTCGACAGCCGGACCACGGTGGGCATGGTGCGGCTCTTCGCCAAGGAGGCGGGGACCGCGATCGGTGCCATCCTCGCCGAGACTCGCACTCGGCCCCAGCGCACCGGATCGCTCGCCGCCCCGCTGCACAAGGACGAAGTGCAGTCATCGTTCCGGGAGCGTCCGGCCTGAGCTGACGGATATCCACCATGGCCCAGACCGAAAGCAAGCCGCTGTCGTCGGAAGAGAAGCGCTCGCTGGCCGAGTCGGCACGCCTCTGCGAGATGATCGTGGAGGCGAACCCGTCGGACACGGGGGCGCTCGAGACCCTCAAGGAGATCTACACGAAGCTCGGTGATCGGGAGAACCTCGCCCGGGTCGTCGCGCGCCTGGCCGGCACCGTGGGTGGGCGGCCGTCGGCGAGCGTCACCCCGGTGGTGGAGACGCCGATCCCGGCACCCACGGCGGTGCCGGTCGCCGCGCCCACCGGCGAGCTCGAGACGGTCAGCGTCGGTTCGGACAACGGCCGGGGCGGACCCAAGCGGTTTACCGGGATGACGGAGCGTCGCCAGGGCACCATGTCCCGCCTCGGCGACCGCCTGGTGGCCGAGAAGCTCATCAGCAGCGAGCAGCTGCAGCGGGCGCTCGCCGAGCAGAAGGGCAGCGCCGACAAGCTCGGCACGATTCTCGTCCGCCTCGGCTTCATCACCGAGGACAGCCTGGTCTCCTTTCTGTCCAAGCAGTACTCAATCCCGGCGATCACCGTCGCGCAGGTCGACCCGGATCCGGACGTGCTGAAGCTGGTGCCGGAGCAGATCGCGAAGAAGCACAGCGTGCTACCGATCAAGCGGATGGGAAACACGCTGACCCTCGCGATGGCGGATCCGACCAACGTGTTCGCCCTCGATGACGTCGGCTTCATGACCGGCCTCCAGATCCAGCCGGTGGTGGCTTCGGAAGCGGCCATCCGGAAGGCCTTCGAGCGACTCTACGAGACCGGCGCGAGCGTCAGCGACATGATGAGCGAGCTGGAGGAGGCCGACACCGACGTCGAGGTCGTCGAGGGCGGCGAGGAGGCCTTCACCAAGGCCGACGTATTCGACCTGAAGGAGTCGGCCGACGAGGCTCCGGTCGTCCGGCTCATCAACATGATCCTGACCGACGCCATCCGGCGCGGGGCGTCCGACATCCATCTCGAGCCCTACGAGAAGGTGTTCCGGGTCCGGTTCCGCATCGACGGAGTCCTGCACGAGATCATGACTCCGCCGAAGCGTCTCGAGGCGGCGCTCACGTCCCGCGTGAAGATCATGGCGACCCTGGACATCGCGGAGCGGCGGCTGCCTCAGGACGGGCGTATCAAGCTGCGCTACCACCAGCGCGAGATCGACTTCCGAGTATCGACCCTGCCGACCATCTTCGGCGAGAAGACGGTCATGCGGATCCTGGACAAGGACGCGCTCCAGCTCGACCTGAGCATGCTCGGCTTCGATCCCTGGAGCATGGAGCAGTTCACCAAGGCCATCCACAGCCCCTACGGCATGATCCTGATCACGGGGCCCACCGGATCCGGCAAGACCACCACGCTCTACTCCGCGATCCACACCATCAACTCGCCCGACATCAACATCATGACCGCGGAGGACCCGGTCGAGTACAACCTGAAGGGCGTCAACCAGGTTCAGGTGAATGACGAGATCGGGCGCACGTTCGCGGCGTGCCTCCGCAGCTTCCTGCGGCAGGATCCGGACGTGATCCTGGTTGGTGAGACCCGAGACCTCGAGACCGCCCAGATCGGTATCCGGGCCGCCCTCACCGGCCACCTGGTCCTTTCCACGCTACACACCAATGATTGCCCATCCACGCCGGCCCGGCTGCTGGACATGGGCATCCCCCCCTTCCTGGTGTCCTCGTCGCTGCAGCTGATCCTCGCCCAGCGCCTGGGTCGGCGCGTCTGCAAGGACTGCAAGGAGCCCTACGAGGCGAGCGAGGAGAGCCTGGTGCCGTACGGCCACATCCCCCAGGGCCTGGGGACGGTGACCCTCTACAAGGGCAAGGGTTGCCAGACGTGCAACTTCACGGGCATGAAGGGGCGGGTCGCGATCTACGAGGTCATGCCGATCACGAACGAGATCCGCGAGCTGATCCTTCGCAACGCGACCACCAACGAGATCTTGCAGACCGCCTCGGCCCAGGGGATGAAGACCCTTCGTCAGAACGCGCTGCAGAAGGTCATCGACGGCGTGACGACGATCGAGGAGGTGCTGCGGGTGACCCTCGGCTAGCGGGCGGTCAGGCGGCGCCGGCGGCGCGCCACGTCCCGCGCAGGCGATCCACCGCGCGGCCCAGGGCGGTCCGGACCGCGTCGATGTTCACGTTGCGGTCGGCCACCAGAGTGACGTAGCCCACCGGGCTGCCCCCCACGAACACCGTCCCGTCGTCGGCCGAGAAGAACGCGGTGCGAAAGGCCCCGCGGTCGAGGCGAGACGCGCCCAGCTCGAGCTCACGACCCAGGGTGGCCGCCAGGGCGGCCAGCGCTTCCACCGGGAAGCGAGGTGGCAGCTCGGAGTTGATCACGAGTCCGTCGGGCGTCACGATGAGCCCGCCGCGCACGCCGTCGAGACGGATCAGCTCGAAGATCGTCTCGCGGAAGGCCTGCGCGCGCGATGGTCCCGGCGCACCAGTTGCCGCGTCCTGCGGACCGGTGGAGCCCGGAGAGGGCATGGGGTCGGCCATCGCGATCAGCTCTTGATGTTGAGGTCGGTCCACAGCCGGCCCAGCTGGACCAGGCCGCTTGCGACCTCCGTGTCACGCGGGAGCGCGAGGCCCAGGATCACCCCGCCATCGCTGCGCACGAACGTCATGTCGGACGCGCCCTCGATCACCCCGCGTCGCAACGGGCCGAGACCCGCGCGGGCCAGCGTCGCCGAGGCGATCCGGTAGACCTGGGTCACGTGCTGCGCCAGCTGCCGCTGCCGCTCCTCGCCGCCCTGGGCGAACACCGGTGTTCCGTCGGTGTGCGCGAGGATCAGATCGTGGGCGCCCTGGGGCAGGCGTAGCTTCTCGGTGTTGATCGCGCCGACCGTCGTGGTCGAGACCGGAGCCGGGGCCGACCACGTCGCGACCATCTCCTGGAGGGCCTTCGCCTCCGGGAAGTCGGGGAAGTACTGGATGGCTCGATCCAGGAACGGCCGGCACCCCTCGATGTCGCCCTCTTCGAGCGCGATCCGGGCCAGCCCGAAGAGTGCGCGGGGGTGGTAGGGATCGAGCGCGAGCACGCGACGGAACGACGTCTTGGCCGCCGGCATCTCCCGGAACACTACGTGGAGGTACGCATCCAGCAGGTGGCCGACCGCGATATTGGGCGCGACCCGCAGGCCTTCCGCGATGAGGTCCGCGGCTTCTTCGTAGCGCCCCTCATGGCGATACTGGTCCGCCAGGCGGAACATGGTGGCGGCGGAACGTGGCCGAACCAGCCCGGTGAGGCCGCTCCAGGTGCGCTCGAGGAACGTGGTCAAGCCCACGGGCCGACGTGCCTCGTCCGGGGGTCGCCCAGCCTGGAGGTCATCGATGTTCATCATAACATGCGGCCCCCGGGCCCCTTCCAAACTCCCGGGGGTGCTATAACTGCTTGCGCGGCCCTCATGCACCCACGCCTCGCGTTCAGCCCGGTGGCGGCGATGGTACCGACGGGGCTCCTCTTCATGGTTCTTCTGGCCGCCGCCGCCCTGTTCGCGGCCGACACCGCCCGCGTGGTGGCCTACCCGTATCCCATGGACTACGGCGAGGGCCCCCTCCTCGAGCAGACACTGCGACTCGGCCGTCTCGACAACATCTACCGCGCGGACCTGACCTCGCCGCCCTACACCGTCAGCAACTACCCCCCGCTGTATCCGGCGGTGCTCAGCCCGCTGGCCCGGACGTTGGGGCCTGCGCTCTGGTACGGGCGCCTGCTCTCCGCGCTCAGCATGGTGGCCGCGGCTATTTTCGTCGGGCTGATCCTGACCACGCTGACCGGTGACCGCATCGCCGCCGTGGCGGGCGGCCTGTTCCTGCTTGCCTTTCCCCCGGTGTCCTACTGGGGCGCGCTCTACCGGGTGGATGCTCTCGCTCTGGCCCTGAGCCTGGCCGGCGTCTGGGTGGTGGTGCGGTGGCCCGACGCGCGGTCGGCGGTGCCGACCGCGGCGCTCCTGCTGGTCGCCGCGATCTACACCCGACAGTCCTACGGCATGGCGGCGCCCCTGGCCGCCGCGGTGTGGACCGCGCGGGCCGCGTCGTGGCGCCGCGCGCTGGGCCTCATCGGGCTCACCGGCGCGCTCGGCGCCGCCCTGTTCGTGGCGCTCGAGATCGCGACTGGCGGCGGGTTCTCGTTCAACATCGTCGCCGCCAACTGGAACGCCTACGAGGTGGGCTCACTCCTCCAGTACGGGACCGACCTCTGGACGCTGATGCCGCTGACGCTGGCGGCGGCCGCGGCGTTCGTGCTCGTTGCGCCGTGCTGCCGGGTCGCCTCGTGGTGGCTCGTCGCGCCCTATCTGATCGCCGCGGCGCTCTCGGGGGCCACGATCGGCAAGGTGGGCTCCAACGTCAACTACCTGATCGAGCTCGGAGCGGGGCTGGCCCTGGCTCTCGGCGCGCTCATCGCGTGGGTGCGTCCGCGTCGGGTGATCCACGCCGCGCTCGTGATGCTGCTGGCCGCCGATCTGGTCCTTGTGGTTCTGGCCTCCCCGTACCGCACCGTGGTCCACGTACGTCTGAAGCAGCGGGAGCAGGCGCGCCGGCTCTTGGACGTCGTGCACCGGGCGCCCGGCGTGGTCCTCGCGGACGAGGACATGGGCCTCCTCCCGCTGGACGGCCGCCCCATCTTCCTCCAGCCCTTCGAGATGGCGCAGCTCGCGCGTGCGGGCCGCTGGAATCAGCGCCCGCTCCTCGAGGCGCTGGAGCGGCGGGCGTTCGCGGCCATCCTGATCTATCGGGCGCCCGGGCTCCCGCTGGAGCGGCAGCGCTGGACCGACCAGATGCTGCAGGTGATCGATCGACGCTACGTGTCGGACGAGCGTATCGGCCTGACCGAGATCTACCGGCCGCGGCCGGGCGGGTAGGGTCAGGGCAACTCGATCAGCCAGTATTTCTCATCGCCCTTCATCAGGCGCGTGCCCTGGGTGAAGAAGGCGTGCATCAGCTGGAGCTTCGCCAAGTTTTCCTCCCGCGGGCGACGCTCGTCCACGACGGGGGATCGCGCGTAGTCGAAGAGGATGTCGTGACGTGCCAGCAGGTGCGTGATGCCCGCGGCCCGCACGCGGGCTCGGAGTTGCTCGACGCTGCCAGCCTCGCGCACGTAGCGAGTGAGGGTGTAGTCCTCGAAGATGAAGTCGGAAAAGGACGGGCGATCCAGGTGATAGGTGTCCCGTCGCATGTCGATCAGCCACACGGTGGCGGTCGGCGGGAGCTGGCGGTTCACCACCTGGTAGTACGGGTAGTAGTCGAGCCGCCGCGTCAGGTACGTGTCCCGGGACTCCCCGCCGAGCACCACCCGCGAAGGGGCCAGGGCGAGGAACCAGGCCAGGATGACCGGGAGACCGAGCGCGGCCGCGCCCAGGACGAGTGCGAGCAGCAGGCGCCGGACGGGCTCTTCGAGCCGACTGCCCGCGATGGCGATGGCCACCGCGAGCGGGGGCGCCGCGGGAAGCAGGTATCTCAGCTGCTGGCTGGAGAAGAGCCAGAAGACGTAGAGGGCGACCGACAGGAGGAGGGCCAGGTACATCTGGACGTCGAGGCGGCGACGCCATACCGCCCAAGCCACGATGGGTACCGCGAAGAGGATCGCGATGCCGAGCACTCCATCGTACGCGCCGTGCAGGTCGGGCTGGGCGGCGACGGCCAGGCGGAGCGGGGACCAGAGGTAGTCGAGAGGGCCCTGGATATCGCCGTACAGCGAAAACCACGTGGCGTAGAGTTGGGAGCGCTCGACATCCCATCCGGGAGCATGCGCGGGCCAAAGCTCGAGATAGAACGGGAAGAGAGGGCTTCCGGTACGGACCCAGTTCCTCACGTACCACGGAAGTGAGATCGCGACGCCGAGGATGAGCGCGAGGGCGAGCATCGCGGCGGTAGAGGCCACGGATGTGTGTCGGCCATCGCCGGCCCGACGGTCGACGGTGAGCGCGTGCAGCAGGCCGAGCAGGGCGAGGGGCAGGAGGAGGAACCCGGCGCTCAGCTTGATCGATAGAGCGCCGCCGATGCCGACGACCAGCCAGGCCAGCGTCCGCCATCCGCCGCCGGTCCACCAGTCCCCGAATGCCCGCATCGCGAGAACGGTGTAGCAGGCGAGGGCCAGATCGACGTACCCGCTGGCCGCCACATCGTAAACCGTCGGGATCCACGAGATCACGAGCGCGGCGGTGGCCGCCCAAGCCGGATCCGCCCCCCGTTCACGCGCCCATCCGTAGATCGTCATGGTGAGCAGCGGGGCGAACAGGAAGATCGTCGCGCCCGCCGCCGCCTCCGCGGCGCGGACGCCGAAGGAGGTCCCCAGCAACATGGCCCAGAGCGCATGGAGCTCCACCCCGAGGGGGTAGTACGCCGCGATGTTGTACGGCAGCTCGATCGCGCGGCCGGCCGCGATCCACGCCTTCGGGACCGCATAGTGATAGAGGAGCGTGTCCTTCGCGGTGGGCGGAGCCAGCGCCGCCATCAGCGCCAGGAGCTGGGTGGTGGCGAGCAGGGCGAGCGCGCTCGCCCCGACGATGCGCGTCGCCGCGCCGACGGACGGACGGGGGCGCGGCAGGGCGAGCGCGGCCGCACCGAGGCCGAGGGCGAGCGCGGCCACCGCGACCGAGGTGCGATAGAGCGGAAGCAGGCCGAGGAAGAACCACAGGAGCGACCACGCGGCCGCGCCCACCAGAGCGCGCTCGGCCACGTGCATCGCAGGCGGTCGCGGCCGGTCCGGCGGCATCGCGCGGTGAACGATCGCGGCTCCGAGCCCGTACCAGGCGAGGCCGATTCCAATCGCGATCAGCAGGCCGGTCAGCGAGTCGAGCGCGCCTCGACCGAAGATCGGCCCGGCGAGCAGGCGGGACGCGACGGCCCCGGCGAGGGCGGGGAGGTCCCCGACGTCGTTCTGCCGGTTGGACAGGAAGGCGGTGGCGAGCGCCAGCCACCACACACCGGCGGCGGCAACGCCGACCCGCCGGGCGTTCATTGCCGCTTCAGTGACCGAGGGCCCCGTGTCCCGCGACGACGTAGCCCTGCTCCAGGTCGCGCCGTCGCAGCGCCGGATCGCGTTCGGCGGGCGGCCCGTATCCGCCACCGCCGGGCAGCAACACCTCCACCAGGTCGCCGGGCTCGAGGATCTGCTCGGCCTTCGGGTTCGCCGGGGCGCGCCCGTTGATGAGGACCTGGCCCGGCTGACCCGGGAGGCCGCCGAAGAAGCCCTGGGCCGGGATGCGGGTGCGATCGCACAGGACGGAGCACGTCGCGGGGTAATCCGAGCGAACCCGGAACGCGATGACCTGGCCGAGTCCGCCACGGTACCGGCCGTCACCCCCGGAGCCATCCCGGAGTGCCTTGCGCTCGATGAGCAGCGGGGCGAGCGACTCGACCACCTCCACCGGGGTGCCCAGCACGCCGGAGGGGAACGCGGTCGCCGAGAGACCGTCCTGCGCGGGCCGGGCGCCGGTGCCGCCGGAGCTGAAGAAGGTGTACACCCAGGGCGACCGGTCCGCATGCTTGCCGGTGAGCTGGATGCCCCAGATGTTCGCGGAGCCTTCCGCCATGACCCGGTCCGGCACCGCGTCCTTCAGGGCGCCCGCCACCACGTGGGGCAGGAAGTGCCCGATGATGTGGCGCGCGGCCACCGGGGCGGGGTGCTGCACGTTGAGGATCGAGCCCTCGGGGGCGGTGATGCGCAGCACGCGGAAGGCGCCCTCGTTGTTCGGGACGTCGGGGCTCACGATCACCTTCACGCCGTACGTCGTGTACGCCTCGGTATAGTTCATCACCACGTTGATGCCGCGCCGGCTGGCCGGGGACGTGCCGGTGAAGTCGACCCACAGGTCCTCGCCCTTCACCTCGCAGCGCGCCGCGATGGTGATCGGCTCGTCGAACCCGTCGGAGGTCAGCTGGTAGCGGTACTCGCCCGGGCGGAGGGCGGCGATCGCCTGCCGCATGGCGCGCTCGGTTCGCGCGATGATCTCGTCGGCCAGCGGCTCCAAGCGGTCGAGCCCGAACTCGTCCATGAACTCGAGCAGCCGCTCCCCGCCCACCGCGCCGCCCGCCACCTGGGCGTGAAAGTCTCCCATCACCAGATCGGGCGCCCGCGTGTTGCTGCGGATGATGGCGGCGAGCGACTCGTTGAGCCGGCCGCCCTCGTACAGCTTCATGATCGGGATGAAGAGCCCCTCCTCGTAGACCTCGCGCGCCTCCGCGGACAGCACGTGGCCGCCGATGTCGGCGCTGTGGCAGGTCGAGGCGAAGAACGCGACGCAATCGCCGCCCCGGAAGATGGGATTGCACACCGTCACGTCGTTGAGGTGCCCCGAGGTCTTCCACGGATCATTCGTGATGAGCACGTCGCCCGGCGCGAGGCGCTCGAGCGGATAGGCGGCCAGGATGTGCTTCATGGCCAGCGCCATCGAGTTGATGTGGCCGGGGGTTCCGGTCACCGCCTGCGCGATCATGTAGCCGCGGCGATCGAACACTCCGGCGGACAGGTCGCCCGCCTCCCGAACGATCGAGGTGAAGGAGGTGCGCATGAGCGCGGCGGCCTGCTCGTTGACCACCCCGATGAGCCGGCTCCAGCAGATGTCGAGCGTGATCGGGTCCATCAGCGCGCCTCCTCGGCCAACTCGGCCACCAGGTTGCGATGGACGTCCACGGAGACGCGTGCGCCGGGGCCGACCACGGTGGTGGATTCGCGCTCCTCCACGATCACCGGGCCGGCGAGGCACGAACCCGGCTCCAGTCGGTACCGGTCGTACACCGGCGTGTCCACGTACCCGCCCGCCTCCGGGAAGTACGCGGCGCGCCGCTTCTTCGCGGGCGGGGTGACGCCGGCGCCGGCGGCGAGCCTGCCGGTGATGGTGAGGTCCGGCGCGGGGCCGGATACCACCGCCCGCCAGTTGAGCGCCTCGAGCGGCACGCCCATGGGCGTACGACTGTAGAGCAGGCGGTAGGCGGCCTCGAAGGAGGCGGTGATCGTGTCCAGGCTCGCCGCGGTCAGCCGGCCCGCCGGAATCTCCACGTCGACCTCGTGCCCCTGGCCGAAGTAACGCATCTCGGCACTCCGCCGGACGGTGATGCTCTCGTCCGGCACGCCGGCGGTTCTCAGGACGCGGCGGCCCTCGCTCTCCATGTCGTCGAAGAGCCGGTTGATCAGCGCCCAGTCCGCGCCGGCCAGCCGCTGGGGCGCGGTTCGTACGAAGTCGAAGGCCAGCGGCGCGGCCAGCAGACCGTAGGCGGAAAGCGCGCCCGCGCCGTAGGGCACCAGCACGCGCGGCACCCGGAGGATCCGGCCGACGTGCCAGGCGTGGACCGGCCCGGCGCCGCCGAAAGCGAAGAGCGGATAGCCTCGCAGATCCTTGCCGCGCTCGATGCCGTGCACCCGCGCGGCCGCGGCCATGTTCTCGTTGACGACCCGGTGGATGCCCCACGCGGCCTCGGTGAGGCTCAGACCCATCGGGCGGGCCACGCGGGTCTCGATGGCGCGCCGCGCGGCTTCTATGTCGAGACGCATCCGCCCCCCGAGGAAGAAGTCGGCGTCGAGATATCCCAGGATCAGATCCGCGTCGGTGACGGTCGGCTCCTGACCGCCCGCTCCGTAGCACGCGGGGCCCGGGTCGGCCCCCGCGCTGTCCGGGCCGACCTTGAGCAGCCCCATGCGATCCACCCGTGCGACCGAGCCGCCGCCCGCGCCGATCTCGATCAGCTCCACGACCGGCACCCGGATGGGCAGGCCCGAGCCCTTCTTGAACCGGTCGGCGCGCGCGACCTCGAATTCGCGCGCCAGCAGCGGCTCGCCCCGGTCGATCACGCAGGCCTTCGCGGTGGTGCCGCCCATGTCGAACGAGAGCAGACGGTCGAGGCCGACCTGGCGCGCGGAGCGCGCGGCGGCCAGCGCCCCCGCGGCGGGCCCCGATTCCACCAGCCGGATCGGCACGCGCTTGGCCGTCTCGGGCGTGGCGATGCCGCCGGCGGACATCATCACGTAGAGCCGACCCGGCACGCCCAGACCCTGGAGCTTTCGCTCGAGGTCGTCCAGGTAGCGCGCCATGAGGGGCATCACGTACACGTTCGCGGTGGTGGTCGAGGTCCGCTCGAATTCCCGGATTTCCGGCACCACGTCCGAGGAGCAGGAGACCGGCACGCCGGGCAGCATCTCGGCGCACAGCGCGGCCAGCGCCCGCTCGTGAGCCGGGTTCCGGTAGGCGTGAAGCAGGCAGATCGCGATCGCCTCGACACCCTGGGCACCGAGCGACGCGATGGCCGCGCGCGCCCGGGCGGGGTCCAGGGGCCGCAGGACAGTGCCGTCGGCCAGGATGCGCTCGTCGACCTCGACCCGAAGCCGGCGCGGTACCAGCGGGACCGGCGGATCGATGAAGAGGTCGTACATGTCGTAGCGACCCTCCCGCCCGATCTCGACCGCGTCCCGGAAGCCGGCGGTGGTGAGCAGCCCGACGCGGGCGCCCTTTCGCTCGATCAGGGCATTGGTCGCCAGGGTGGTTCCGTGGATGAGGGCGCGCACGGCGGCCGCTCCCGCCCCCGCCTCGTGCAGGAGGGTGACCACGCCTTCCTCGACCGCCTGGGAGGGGTCCTTGGGAGTCGTCAGCAGCTTGCCGACCCGGACCGCGCCGGTGACCTCGTCGACCCAGACCAGGTCGGTGAAGGTGCCGCCGATGTCCACTCCGATGCGCGAGGCGTTGCCACCCGGTGCCATCAGATCACCTCTTGTAGGCGCGAGCCTCGGCCGCGATCTTGGCCGGATCGAAGTTGTTGATGACGTCGATCAGCTCGTTGGTGATCAGGTCCTTGGCGTCCACCTTCTGCTTGATCACGCCCCACTTGAACAGGAAATCGGCGTAGGCGGCGTAGTTGGCTTCCGAGTTCTCGCCCCACCGCTTGACGCCCGCCTTGTCCAGCTTCCAGTTCACGATGCGCGCCTGGAGCACGCGGACATCGTCGCGGATCGCGGTCGCCTCGTCCTTGCCGGTGGGCTTGGTCTGCGGGTACATCTCGTACAGGATGCGGACCGCAGCCTCCGGGTTGTTGATCGCGAAGATCGTGCCCTTCGCGTAGCCGCGCGCCACCGCGGCCGCGTCGTTCGCGCGCGTGCGCAGGGTCTCCTCGAGCGCCAGGAGGCCGTTCGAGGGATACCGGTCGATGTCCCTGGTGTCGAGCACGCGCAGCTTCACCCCCGCGTTCTCCACCATCGCGTACTGGGTGTCGAACTGGCTGAGGGCGTCCACCTGCTTGTTGCGGACCATGGCGGCGGTCTGGGCGCCCTCGCCCGCCACCACCACGGTGATGTCCGAGTTGGGATCCATCCCGCTGGTGGCGGCCAGGGCCTTCGCGATCTGCACGCCGGCGGAGCCCATCGAGATGACGCCGATGGTCTTTCCCTTGAGGTCGGTCAGCTTCTGCACCGGGCTGTCGGCCGGCACCGCGATGCCGTAGATGTTCCCCTGGTACGCGGTGTAGAAGATCTTCGCCTTCACCCCCTGCGCGCGGGCGGCCGCGAGCGGCTCCACGCTCGGCAGCGCGAAGAGCACCTCCTTGGTCACCACCGTCTTGGTGCAGTCGGCGGAGCCGGCGAGCGGCACCAGCTCCACCTCGATGCCGTCCTGCTTGTACCACCCCATCTTGGAGGCCACCGCGAACGGCGTCGCCGCGCTGGAGATGGTCTTCGCGCACCACCCCACGCGGATCTTGGTCTGGGCGGGGGCGGGGACCGGCAGGAGCAACGTCGACGACACGGCGGCCAGCAGGGCGAGGCGGCCGCCCACGGAACGGAGACGAGCGATCATGCGCTGACCCTTTCTTGGTCGAGGCGCTCTTTCTCGGACGGATCCCAGAAGAGCACGCGCTTGCGGATCATCGTGACCCCGCGGTTGAGGAGCAGCCCCAGCACCGACAGGATCAGGAGGATGGAGAACTGCCCGGACACGTCCATGTTGAAGTTCATCGACTGGATGAGCATGCCCAGCCCCTGCTGGGCGCCCACGAACTCGGCCACGATGGCACCGATCAGGGCGAAGATCATGGCCACGTCGAGCCCGGCCATGACGAAGGGCAAGGCGTTGGGCAGACGCAACATCCAGAAGATCTGCCGCTCGCTCGCCGCCAGCGAGCGCATCAGGCTCACCCGCTCCTCGTCGGCGGAGCGAAGTCCCACCATGGTGTTCACCAGGAGCGGGAAGAACGCGATCAGGGCCGCGTTGATGACCTTGGAGGTGAGGCCGAGCCCGAACCACACCACGATGAGCGGGGCCAGTGCCACCTTGGGCAGCGACTGGAACATCACGATGTACGGGAAGAGGAAGAACTCGATCGGCCGGCTCAGCGCGACCGCGGTGCCCAGCACCAGCCCGAGGGTGGACCCCGCGATGAAGCCCAGCATGGTTTCGAGCAGCGTGTGCCAGAGGTGCTGCAGGTACAGGCCGCTGCCGAACCCGCGCCAGAGCGCCAGCGCCACCTGCGACGGCGGCGGCAGGATGAAGGCCGGCACCTCGAACACGCGAACCACACCTTCCCAGGCCACCACCGATGCGCAGAACAGCAGCACGCTCAGGGCGATGTTCTTCGGGCTCTTCATGCGTCGAGGCCCCCCTTGACGTTGAACAGCGCGCGGATGTGGCGGGTGTACTCCCCGAACTGGGGGGTCGTCATGGCGTCCAGCCCCCGCGGCCGCGGCAGGTTGATGCGCAGATCGTCCACCACCCGGCCCGGACGCGGTGTCATGACGAGCACGCGATCCGCGAGGAAGACGGCCTCCGGGATCGAATGGGTGATGAAGAAGACGGTCTTCTTCTTTTCCATCCAGATCCGCTGCAGCTCCAGGTTCATGTGCTCCCGGGTCATCGCGTCGAGGGCTCCGAAGGGCTCGTCCATCAGCAGCATCGCCGGGTCGTGGATCAGGGCGCGCGTGATCGCGACCCGTTGCTGCATACCGCCAGAGAGCTCCCATGGGTACCGCCGCTCGAAGTCCCGGAGACCCACCAGGGCGAGCAGATCGCGGGCCGCCGCGAGATAGCGCTCCCGGCCCTGCCCCTGCACGTCGATGGGCAGCATCACGTTGTCGAGCACGGTGCGCCACGGGAACAGCACCGGCGCCTGGAAGACGACCCCGATGTCGCGGCGCGGGCCCTGGATCCGGGTGCCGCGCAGCGACGCGCTGCCGTCGGTGGGAGCGAGCAGACCGGCCAGGATCTTGAGCAGGGTGGACTTGCCGCAGCCCGACGGGCCCACCACCGCGACAAACTCGCCCTCCTCGATGGAGAAGCTGATGCGGTCGAGGGCGGCGACTCCCCCGTCCCGGGTAGCATAGAGCTTGGAGAGGTACTGGACCGAGATCGCTTCCGTGGCCACTTCGCCTGGGAGTCTACACGAAATGTGGCGGTCTTACCGAAACTCCTTCTCCACCCGCTGGGCGAGCAGAGGATCCCGGGCGCGCAGGAGCCGCAGCTGATTCAAGGCGGTCGTGCCTCCCCCCGCGACCAGGAGACACGTGCCAGGCCCAGACGCGCGGCCGAGTCGGAGGGATCCGCGACGAGGGCGCGCTCGAAGGCGGCCTGGGCCGCATCGAGGCGCCCGTCGGTCAGCAGCGCCCGGCCGAGCGCGTCGAGGGCGGGGACCCAGTCCGGCTTCATCCGAAGCACCTGCTCCAGCTGAGCGATGCCGTCCGCCCGCGCGCCGCCTTCGATGAGCGCGCTGCCCAGGTTTGCACGCGCCGCGAAGTCGCCAGGCTCGCGCGCGAGTCGCAGGCGCAGCTCGGCAATGCCTTCCTCACGCCGGCCCATCTGGAGCAGGAGGAGGCCGTAGTTGCCGTGAAAGTCCGAGCGGTCGGGCCGCAGCGAGATGGCGCGTTGGAACAGGGCCAGGCTCGCCTCCCGGTCGCCCCGTCGCTGGGCGACGATCGCGAGATTGTGCACGCAGATCGAGCAGGCGGGATCCACCTCGACCGCGCGCGTCCAGAGCGCATCCGAATCGCGCCAGATCGCGGTCTGTCGGTGAGCCGCGACCGCGAGGCTGGCCAGCCAGACCGCCACGAGCCCGACCAAGGCGGTGCCCACGAGCCGCCCTCGGCCTCCGCGCGGATAGGACGAGCACGCCACCACCACGACGCCGCCGACCAGAAGGGCGAAGCCGGCGCAGGGGAGGTAGGTGTTGCGATCGGCTCCGAGGTGGTTTCCGGTATGGACCACGCCGGCGACCGGCGCGAGCATGACGAGGTAGAAGATCCACACCGCGAGGCCGGCCGGCCATCGACGCCGCAGGAGCCAGACGACGACGCTGATCAGCAGCACGCCGGCCGTGGCCAGGAGGTACCGCGGCTCCAGCAGGTGCAGGTCCAGCGGCATCTCGTACAGGGGGCTCAGGTTGACGGGGACGATCGTCTTCCAGAGGTGGAACCACACGTTGTAGACGACGATGACGAGCCGGGCGATGGGTTCCGCGTCGGTCAGATAGCCCGTCGTGCGCTGGACCGTGTAGCCGATGACGGCGGCCGCGATGGCCAGCGTCGCGAACGGTATCTTCTCGCGCCAGACTGGCCACGCCTCCGAACGGATCCAGGCTTGCCCGGGCCCGGACAGCCGCCGCAGCGGGTACACGTCGAGGACCACGAGCACGAGCGGCAGCCCCATCACGATCGATTTCGAGGCCAGCGCCAGGGCCGCACAGACGAGCGAGGCCAGATGCCAGCCCGGTCGTCGGGACGGTCGCTCGTGGGCTTTCAGGTAGGCGAGGATCGTCAGGAGGAAGAAGAGACCTGCGGTGACGTCGCGGCGCTCCGTGATCCAGGCCACCGACTCCACGCGAAGTGGATGGATCGAGAAGAACAGCGCCGCGGCGGCGGCTCCAAGTCCCCCGGACACGGCTGACGCCGACGGCATCGCCAGACCGAGCAGCCGGCGCGCCACCAGGTAGAAGATCGCGGTGCTGGCCGCGTGCAGGAGGAGGCTCGTCAGATGGTAACCGAATGGCCGCATGCCCCAGAAGACGTAGTCGGCTCCGAGGGTGAGCCACGTGACGGGGATCCAGTGGCCCATGCGTCCGGTGGTCAGCATCCAGTGGAGCTGGGGAAGGCCGAGGCCCCGATAGTGGGGGTTGTTCAGGAAGTTGATCGGGTCGTCCCAGTCGGTCCAGCCGGCGCGGAGCACCGGAAGCAGCACCGCCGCGGTCAGGCAGGCGATCTCGATGGGGACCGCCCACGCCGCGGTGCCGGCCAGCAACGTGCGGGCGGGACGCCCGGAGATGGCCTCACCGGCGATGGGTTGCGTCACGCGGTCACTCCCGCCGCCGGGCTAGCGAAACTCCTGTTCGAACCGCGACGCGAACGCCGGATCGATGCGACGGAGCGCCACGAATTGCTCCTGAGCGCCGATCCGGTCCCCGCCGGCCAGGCGGGCGCGGGCCGCGCCGAGCCGCGCCACCGGATCGTTCGGGGCGACCGCGACCGCGCGTTCAAACGCGGCCGCGGCGTCCTGGATGCGGCCCTGGGACAGGCGGACTCGTCCCAGGGTGACGAGAGCGGGAACCGACCGGGGATCGATCCGGAGGACCGTCTGGAGCTCCTGGCTTGCCTCCTCGAAGCGCCCGTCCTCGAGCAGGGCCAGGCCGAGGTTGGTTCGGGTGTTGAGGTCTCCCGAGCTGTGCCGGAGGCGGTACCGTAGCTCGGCGATTCCCTCGGCCCGGCGGCCCATCTGGAGCAGGAGGAGGCCGTAATTGCCGTGGAACTCCGACCGCTCGGGCCTCAGCGCCATCGCCTGCTGAAAGCCGGCGAGGCTTTCCGGGTAGTGCCCTCGTCGCGCCAGGCTGATCGCAAGGTTCTGCCAGCACACCGAGCAACGGGGATCGGTCTCGATCGCGTGGCGCCAGAGCGCGTCGGAGTCCCGCCATATGGGCATCTGCAGCCTGGCGGCGGCGCCCAGCGTGGTGAGCCAGACCGCGCACAGGGCGAGGGCGCCGGCGGCCAGCGGGGCCCGCAGGTGCCCGCGCACCCAGGCCTCCCGGATGTAGGCCGCCAGCCCGCCCACCAGCAGCGCGAACCCCGAGCAGGCCAGGTACGTGTTCCGATCGGCTCCCAGGTGATATCCGGTGTGCACGAGACCTGAGACGGGCGCCAGCAAGACGAGGTAGGAGGCCCAGGTCGCGAACACGGCCGGCCACCGACGCCGCATCAGCCACGCCGCGCCGGTGATCGACACCACCGCGACGGTCGGCACGAGGAAGGTGGGGTCGAGCAGGCGCACATGAGCCGGAGTCTCGTAGAGCGGACTCAGACCCCGCGGGACGAACGTGGTCCACGCGTGGAACCAGACGCTGTGGCCGGCCATCGCGATCCGGCCGGCCAGCGTCTCGTCGCCCAGGTGGCCACCCGCGCGCTGCGCGTGGTACGCCACCGCGCCCACCGCGATGGACATCAGCACGAATGGAATCTTCGAGAGCCAGAGGGATCCAGCCCCCGACTCCGTCGTGGGCGTGAAGCGCGGGGACAGGAGGCGCAGCGGATAGAAGTCGAGGAGGACCAGCACGAGAGGAAGCCCCATCACGAGCGATTTGGACGCGAGGGCGAGGCCGCCCGCGATGGCGGCCCCGATGTACCACCCGCGCCGGATCGGCGGGCCGTGGGCGTGAGCCTTCACGTAGCAGAGCAGCGTCAGCAGGAAGAAGAAGCCGGACGTCAGGTCTCGTCGCTCGGTGATCCAGGCCACGGACTCCACCCGCAGAGGGTGGATCGCAAAGAACAGCGTGGACGTCACCGCGCCGATCGCGTGGGCCGACGGCGTCCAGGCGGAGGCGCTCAGGGCGATCAGACGGCGCGACAGGAGGTAGAACAGGGCGGTGTTTCCCGCGTGCCACAGCACGTTTCCGAGATGGTACCCGTAGGGATTCATGCCCCAGAGCGCGTAGTCCACCGAGAGCGTGAACCACGTGACCGGGATCCAGTGGCCGAGCAGGCTCGTCGTCAGCATCCAGCGAAGCTGCGGCCAGCCGAGCCCGCGGTAGTAGGGGTTGCTGAGGAAGTTCGTGGGATCGTCCCAGTCGACCCAGTCGGCGTGCAGCGCGGGCCGGAAGAGGATGCCGACCAGGAGGGCGAGTCCCAGCGCGACGGACCACTCCCGAGCCCCGGCGAACGAAGGGGAACGGACGCCTGGGCGCCGGGTCAGCAAGCGACGGCGTGAACCCGATTCAAGCGGGTGAGCGGCCGGCGGCCAGGTGGCGGGCAAACGCCTCGAGCGCGGCGGTGGCGACCGCGGTGTCCTGCTCTCCGGTGCCGCCGCTCACGCCGATGCCTCCCACCACCTCGCCGTCCACCTCGATGGGGAAGCCGCCCACGAACACGGCGAAGCGGCCGGGATGCATGGCGTGAATACCGAACGCTTCGTTGCCCGGAAGCGCCGGACCGGAGGGGGGCTGGTTGAATCGGTGAGTGGGCCGACGATGGCCGGCCGCGGTGAATGCCTTGGCGATGGCGATCTCCACCCCGGTGAGGCGCGCGCCGGTCATGCGGTGCAGCGCGATCGGGTGCCCGCCGTCGTCGCAGACGCACACCGTCTCGAGCACGCCGATCTCGCGAGCCTTGGCCTCCGCGGCGCCCAGGAGGACGAGCGCGTCTTCGAGCGTGAGTCGCTTGACGGTGATCACGGCAACTCCACCAGGACCTCGCCCGCCTCGACGCGGACCGGATAGCTGGGCACGCTCGCCCCGCGGGCGGGGAGCACGCACTGGCCGGTGCGCACGTCGAACATCCAGCCGTGCCACGGGCAGGCCAGGCGGGTGCCGGTCAGCTTGCCCTCGCCGAGAGGACCCCCGCGGTGGGTGCACACGTCACCGCAGGCGTACACCGCGTCGCCCACCCGGGCGAGGACGAGGCGGACTCCGTCGAGCTCCACGACCTTCGGCTGCCCGGCCGGCACCTCCTCCAGCGAGGCGACGCGCCGGGCCGCGCTCACGCGTCTTCCTTGAGGACGAACGCCCGGTGCAGGCCCGTCATGTACTGCCAGCGCATCTCGGTCGCCTCACGCACCGCCTCCACGGCTTCCTTCTGCTTGTCGGGGGTGGTGCTGTGCCGCTCCACGATCTGGTAGCCCCGCTCGCCGTGGACCTCGTCGGCCTCGATGTGGATCGCGAAGAACTCCACCTCGTGGTCCGTGAACCCGTAGTGGGTCTTGAGCGGAGGCAGGTTGCGCCGGTAGATGCCGGGCACCTGCGACTCGAGCCCGACCAGGAGCCCGGCAGCCGCGATGTGGAACGGCTTGCGGGCGGTCTCGTAGCACCACGCGGTGAGACCGCGCGTGCTGGCGAGCTGTCGCGCGTTCTCGATCTCGGTCCGACTCACCCCGCATGCCTCGCCGAATCGGATGAGCAGGTCGACGTGCTTGGTCCCCGATTCCTCCTCGATGATGTTCTCGAGCAGGAAGTCGCGGGCGTCCGGGTCGGGGCAGCCGCCGTAGACGATGGCGCACCACCGCGCGAACTGCGAGACGTACTGATAGTGCTGACACACCCACTGGCCGAGCTGCGTGCGGGTCAGCTCCCCGTTCACCCATTTCTCGGTGAACGGATTCATGCGGCTATGTCGCGCGTTGACGGCCTGCTCGAGCTGGATGCGAAACGGGCTCGGAGTGGTCATGATGTGCCTCCGTCGATCTCGGGGTTCACACCCGCGGATCGGTCTGGGCGAGCAGCGCCTGGGCCTGGTTGTCGCGGTACTTCTTCAGGGCGGCCCGGATGGGCGGGTGCTTGTTGCCCAGGATCGCCGCCGCGAGCAGTCCTGCGTTGGTGGCGCCCGCGTTACCGATCGCGAGCGTGCCGACCGGGATACCCGCCGGCATCTGCACGGTGGACAGCAGCGAGTCGATCCCGTTGAGCGCCTTGGACTGCATGGGCACGCCCAGCACCGGCAGCACCGTTCGCGCCGCGGCGACGCCGGCGAGGTGGGCCGCGCCGCCGGCCCCCGCGATGATCACCTCGAGCCCGCGGCCCTCGGCACCGCTCACGTACTCGTCCACCAGCGCCGGTGTGCGGTGGGCCGACATGACGTGAACCTCGTACGCGATTCCGAGGACGTCGAGGGCCTTGGCCGCGTTCGCCATTGTTTCCCAGTCGGACTTCGATCCCATGATGATGCCGACGAGTGGTGATCGGGATCCGGGCGCCATGGCGGGCTAATTCTAGCAAGCCCGGCGCGCCGTTGTGGGCCTTTGCCCCGCTCCCTCGGCAGGTCTCTGGCATGGCCGATGCAACTTGTGCGTGCTCAACGAGAGCAATTCTCGCCGGAAGCTGTGTCGACGGGTAGTCGGAGTGCCTTCCAAGTGCTTGTTTGTACATGCTTTTGGCGCGCGCATTCGAAGACTGCGATGAGCCGGCACAGGACCGCTTGGTGGAGTGCGGGTGACCAAGAGCGTCGCCAGCGCGACGTTGCTCGTAAGCAGCACACCGTTGGTCAGAGCAGGGAGGAAGCGCGATGACGCAGGACTCGAGGATGCGACTCCTCCGGGACATGGTCCGCATCCGCCGAGTCGAGGAGACGCTGGCTGACCTTTATCCGTCGCAGGAGATGCGGACACCGACGCACTTCTCGATCGGTCAGGAGGCGGTCGCGGTCGGCGTGTGCGCCGCCCTCCGCCGGACCGACGCGGTCTACAGCGGTCATCGCTGTCACGCCCACTATCTCGCAAAGGGCGGAGACCTGCGCGCCATGGTCGCCGAGCTCTACGGCCGCGAAACCGGCTGCGCGCGGGGCCGGGGGGGCTCGGTCCACCTCAACGATCCTGAAGCGGGCGTGATCGCGTCATCCGCCATCCTCGGGCAGACGATGGCGGTGGCGGTGGGGACCGCGCTGGCATTCCGCATGGACGGACGCGACGACGTCGCGGTCACGTTCTTCGGTGACGGCACCGTAGAGGAGGGCATCTTCCACGAGACCCTGAACTTCGCGGTGATGCGACACGCCGCGGTTGTCTTCGTGTGCGAGAACAACGGCTTCTCGACCCACACCCGACTCGAGGTCCGCCAGCCCGCCGGAGTGCCGATTCACTCGCGCGGCGGCTCGTACGGCATGCCGTCGCGCCTGGTAGACGGCAACGACGTCTTCGCGGTCCACGCGGCCGCGCAGGAGGCGGTCGCCCATTGCCGTCGCGGCGACGGCCCATTCTTCCTCGAGTGCACGACCTACCGATGGCGGGAGCACGTCGGCCCCCTCTGGGACTACGACAAGGGTTATCGCACGAAGGCCGAGGTCGATTCCTGGATCGCGCAATGCCCGATCCGCCGCGCCTCCGAAATCCTCGTGGCCGAGGGCGTGTGCACGGTCGAGCAGGTGATGGCCCTCGAGCGGGAGAGCCAAGTCGAGGTGAATGACGCGGTGGCGGCGGCCCGCGCGGCACCCTTTCCGGCGGTCGAAGACCTCACGCTGGGCACCTACTGAGAGACGCGATGCGCCGACTGACCTATGGGCAGGCGATCAGCGAGGCCACCGTGCAGTGCATGGAGGCGGATCCCAGCATCTTCGTGGCCGGCATCGGAGTGGACGACTTCAAGGGCATCTTCGGCACTACCTCGGAGGCGTTCCGGCGGTTCGGGCCCACCCGCGTGTTCGACATCCCGAACGGCGAAAACGCGATGACCGGCATCGCGATCGGCGCCGCGGCAGTGGGGAAGCGCCCGCTCGTGGTCCATCCCCGGAACGACTTCATGTTCCTGTGCATGGACCAGCTCTTCAATTTGGCCGCGAAGTGGCGCTACATGTTCGGCAACCGCGGCGGTGTCCCGGTGGTTTTCCGTGGAATCGTGGGGCGGGGCTGGGGCCAGGGCGCGACCCACTCGCAGAGTCTGCAATCCCTGTTCGCGCACTTCCCCGGGCTCCACGTCGGATTGCCCGCCTCGCCGGCCGACGCCAAGGGCCTGCTCGTGAGCGCTTTGCGTGGGTCCGCCCCGGTGGTGCTGCTGGAGAACCGGGCCCTCTACGACCTCGACGGGGAGGTGCCGGAGGCCTGCGAGGCGATCCCGTTCGGCAAGGGTCGCGTGGTGCGGGCCGGCACCGATGTCACGATCGTCGGAATCTCACTGATGGCCTACGAGGCGGCCCGGGCCGCCGACATCCTGACCACGCACGGAGTGAGCGCGGAAGTGGTCGACCTTCGCAGCGTGCGCCCGCTCGACGAGGACATCGTGCTGTGCTCCCTCCGCAAGACCGGACGCCTGGTGGTGGCCGACACCAGCTGGGCGCTCTGCGGCGTCTCCGCCGAGGTCGCGGCGATCGCGGCCGAGAAGGGCTGGCATTTTTTGAAGGCCCCGGTGCGAAGGGTCACGCCGCCGGACTGCCCGGCCCCGGTATCCAAGCCGCTCGAGGACGCATTTCACCCGAACCCGATGACGATCGCCCAGGCTTGCCTCGACGTCCTGAAGGCGGGGGCGCCCCTGGGCGCGGGGGTCGTGGACGTGCAGGCCACTTTCGCGGGGCCGTATTGAGATGACCGCCGCGCGACGGGTCACGGTGTTCCTCCCCGCGTACAACGAGGTGGACAACCTCGAGGCGGCGGTCACCGACATCGTGTGGGCCGCCGACCAGGTGCTCACCGAGTACGAGGTCCTGATCATCGATGACGGCAGCACCGACGGGACAGGCCCGCTGGCCGACCGGCTGTCGCGAGACAACCCGCGGGTGCGGGCCATTCATCAGCCGCGGAACATGGGTATCGCGGCGGCCTACGAGCGGGCACTGGCGGAGGCGCGGCTCGACTACTTCAGCTTCCTGCCCGCCGACGGTGAGATCGCCCGCGAGTCAATTCGCGACATCCTGTCCTCGGTGGGGCGGGCGGACATCGTGGCTCCGTATCACCAGAACCCGCGCGCCCGCCAGCTTCACCGTCGGTTCCTCACCTGGGCGTCGACTGCCCTGGTGAACGTGTTGTTCGGCCAGCGCATGCACTACTACCAGGGCCCCTGCATTTACCCGATCGCCCTGGCCCGGTCCCTCCCCAAGAGCGCGGGCGGGTTCTACTTCGTGACCCAGATGCTCATCCATGCGCTCCACGCGGGATACACGTACGTCGAGGTCGGCCTCACCCACGTGGACCGTTCCCACGGCCGCTCCAAGGCCGTGTCGGTCAAGAACATCCTGAAGGCGCTGCGAGCGATCGCCCAGACCTGGTGGGCCATTTATCTGGGCGGCACGACCGTGGCGCGGAGGGCCTGAGATG